>Ga0209373_10000051_pt1 | contig 272417 bp, 216 predicted proteins | sample Higcelweek5metaG_FD_187173 | JGI IMG/M metagenome (GOLD analysis project Ga0209373, IMG submission 187173) | Freshwater pond sediment microbial communities from the University of Edinburgh, under environmental carbon perturbations - High... | ecosystem: Environmental > Aquatic > Freshwater >...
CTGACTATCATTTTTCTTAGCGCTCGCAAAGTCACCCGATCGTCCACTCCTTGCGAAGTCATCGATCTTGGGACCAGCACAAGTCAATCCTACCAAGATGTCAAAGAGGTGGGCCGAAGCCCGACCGGGACCGAAGTCCCTCACCGAGGCTAGCTCGGCGACGCCGTTTTACCGGCGGGTTCATAAACATAGGCCGACACCTGCTCGCGGTCAAGGGGAAAGGACGAAATTTCTGTGAAACGTCTCATTCTCCCCGCTTGTCCAGCACTCAGCAAGTGAGAGCGCGAACAACGACAACCGCAGAACGCTCGGCGCTACGCATCTCGCGGAATCGAGCGGTCTCTTCAGCGCCCGTGGACTGCGGTCGCGAATTCGTTCAGGAACGACGCGTCACGGCGAGTCTCGAGGACATTTCCCGTCACAATCATGGCGGGACCGCATGCGGAGCGCTCCCGGATCGCCTCAGGTGTTCGCAGCCCCCCGCCCACAATCACGTTCACACCGCCCTCCTGGACAACACGACGCAACATGTCGACAGGAATGGGTTGCTGCGCGCCGGAACCAGCCTCGAGATAGACCCAGCGCATTCCCATCATGCGTGCGGCCCAAGCGTGATGCAACACGGCTTCGATGTCCTCGCGTGCAAGCGGCTGCGTACCGGATACTTTCTGTACCGTAGTTGGAACACCCGATTCGATCAGGAGATAGGCCGTAGGAATCGGCTCGATTCCGTGAGCGACGACCCGAGGCGCGCCATGAATCTGCTCTTCGGCAAGATATTGCGCATTTCGACCAGAAAGCAGCGTCGTGAAAAGGATCCCATGCGCTCCCGCCACGACCTGATGGTACGAACCGGGGAAAAGGATGACCGGTAACGAAGATCGTGCGCGGATGGCCCGCATGGCGCTCCCAAATACGCCAGGAGCAGCGGAACTGCCGCCGACCAGAAGGACATCCGCCCCCGCGTCCTCCACAGAGCAGGCAGTCGAAGCGAGCTCCTCCGGCGGGAGAGAGTCGGGATCCAGGAGAACCGCCCAGAGAGGCCCTTTCTCCTGCCTTCGAGCCAGAAGGCCCTGTTCGAGCGATCCCGTCATCATTCTTATCCCAGCTTGGCCTTGGTAGCCTCGAGAAACGCCTGGAGCGCCAGCGGGATCTTCGAAGGATCCTTGCCGCCAGCCTGGGAACGATTGGGCTTGCCGCCGCCCTTGCCTTCGACAACGGCAGCAGCAGCCTGCACGAGAGGGCCGGCCGGGCAGACCTTGGCGAGATCCTGGGAGACGAGTGCCACAAGCGTGACCTTGCCTTCGAAGCCGGCTGCAAGCAGGGCCACGCGGCCATTGCCAAGCCCCTGCTCCATCGCGTCGACGAAACGGCCAAAGGTCGCTGCATCGCCTGTTTCGGCGGTAAGGTCGATGGCAAGCGCCTTCGCTTTGCCCAAATCGACGCTCTTCTCGATGAGAGCGGGAACCTTGGCGGATAGCGCAGCGACCTTGAGGGATTCGATCTCCTTCTCCGCCACGCGCAAACGGGCGCCCAGATCAGACACTTTCTGTCCAATCTCGTCTTCGGAGCATTTGAGCGACTGGGCGAGGCGCGTGGCGGACGCAGCCTGGCGGCGCAAGAGCTCGAATGCGCCGGAACCTGTCACACCCTCGATGCGCCGCACACCAGCGGAGATGGACGACTCGCGCAGGATGCGCAACAAGGCGATCTGACCTGTGGACACCGCATGGAGACCGCCACACAGTTCCTTGGAGAAATCGCCCATATCGATCACGCGAACCGTATCGCCGTACTTCTCGCCGAAAAGAGCCATGGCGCCCGTCTTCTTGGCTTCCTCGACAGGCAGGACCTTCGTCGCGATCGCAAGATCGGCACGGATCTGCGCATTGACAATATCTTCGACCTGGAGGATCTCCTGCTCGGAAAGCGCCGAGGTGTGGACAAAGTCGAATCGGAACGCGTCGGGACCGACCCACGACCCCTGTTGTTGGACATGCTCCCCCAGAACTTGGCGCAAAGCCGCATGCAGGAGATGCACTCCCGAGTGGTTGCGGCGCGTCGCGGCACGACCAGCCTCATCGACCGTGGCGACAAGCGCGGAAAGCGATTCATCGGAGACGGAGCCATCCAGCAACTTCGCGCGATGCACGATGGCATCATTCACTTTCTGCGTGTCAATCACTTGGAAGCGCACGCCCTTGCCCTCGAGAACGCCTGTATCACCGATCTGGCCACCCATTTCCGGGTAGAAAGGCGTGCGATCTGTGACGATCCAGAAGTCATCCTCGTGCTCGCGGAAACGAAGAGTCCGGATCGAGGCGGAATCGCATTCGTAGCCGACAAACGCGGGATTGCCTTCCTGTAGGACGGTCCAGCCATCGAGGCTGTTGAAGATGCTCGTGAACTTGCCTCCAGAGCGGGCGCGCTCGCGCTGCTCTTCCATGGCCTTCTCGTAACCGGGCATATCGATGGATAACCCCTTTTCAAGGGCCATCTGCTCGGTGAGGTCGACAGGAAACCCGTAGGTGTCATAGAGCTTGAAGACGTCTTCGCCGGAGATGACGCCGTTGATGGCGGCCTCGGCGGCCTTGCGAAAGCGATCGAGCCCCTGGTCGAGAGTGCGTCCGAAACGCTCTTCTTCAGAACGGATCACGGTCACGATGTGCGCCTGCCGGGCCTTCAGCTCGGGAAATGCGTCGCCCATGATTTCCACGAGAGTGGGCACGACTTCGCATACCACGGGCTTGCGGGCACCAAGCTCACGAGCGAAACGCGCGGCACGGCGCAGAAGGCGGCGCAGGACGTAGCCGCGTCCCTCGTTGGAAGGAGTCGCGCCGTCGGCGATGGAGAACGAAAGAGCCCGCAGGTGATCGGCGATCACGCGGTGGGGAGTGCCCTTTTCTCCGCGATCGTAGGCGACACCGGTGAGTTCGGCGATTTTGGCAAGCAATGGATTGAAGACATCCGTATCGTAGTTGGACTTCACGTTCTGCATGACGCGCAGGATGCGTTCGAAACCCATGCCCGTATCGACATGCTGGGCCGGAAGATCACGCAGGGAGCCGTCTTCCAGGCGCTCGTACTGCATGAATACGTTGTTCCAGATCTCGATGAACCGCTCGCAACCATCGAGGTTGACGGCGGCTTCGTAGCCAGGCTCGCCGGTGCGGGGATCGGATTCGGGCCCGAAGTCGTAATGGACTTCGCTGCAAGGGCCGCAGGGACCGACATCGCCCATTTCCCAGAAATTGTCCTTCTTGCCGGCTTTCAGGATGTGGGAATGTTCGATGTCGGTGCACGTTTTCCAAAGCACCAGGGATTCTTCGTCGTCTTCGTAGACGGTGGCCCAAAGCTTGGATTTTTCGAGCCCCCATACTTCGGTGAGGAGCTCCCAGGACCACTGGATGGCCTCCTTCTTGAAGTAGTCGCCGAAGCTCCAGTTGCCGAGCATCTCGAAAAACGTGTGGTGATAGCTGTCGCGTCCCACCACGTCGAGATCGTTGTGCTTTCCGGAAACGCGGATGCACTTCTGCGAGTTCACCGCACGCTTGAGCCCTGTGGGGTTGTCGCCCCCCAGGAGAATCGCCTTGAACTGGTTCATTCCAGCATTGGCGAAAAGGAGCGTTGGATCGTCGTGAGGCACCACGGGGGAGCTTGGAACGAACCGATGGTCCTTGGATGCGAAGAAATCGATGAACGACTGGCGCAGGATCTGCGACGTCACGGGCTTCTGGAGCTTCATAGTTCCAGAAAGGTAAAATCCCCTCGCCACCTTCCGGTGCGCCCATATGCACCCAGTTTCGTCACAGGTAATCGGCCAAGGTGGGCTTGATGATTTCCGAGCCGACCTTGATGGATGCCTGGTAGATCTGCGAGATGTTCTGGTAATCGCTGATCACCTTCGCATAATCGACATCCTCGATTCGCGAACTTTCCTCGGTCAGCGAGACATTGTCCGTGCGATTCTGATCGCTCGTGAACTGCAGACGGTTCACCCGCGACCCGACAAAGGTCTGGGCGCGCAGGAATGCCTCCATGGATTCGTCCACAGGCTCGATGGATGCTTGCACTTCCGTTCGGGAGTTCGTATGCAAGCCCTGCATAAGCCCGATGATCGAATCGAAGACGGTGTCGTCGCCACTTCCGAAAGCCACATCCGATGTGACATTCACACCCGCAGTGGTCCCCTGTTGCACTTCGCGTTGGATATCTCCATTCAGGTCGAGTTCCGATTTCCTGACCCGTTCGAACGACATGTCGATTCCTGCCCCCGCGGCAAGCGCGGTCGCCGTGGCCGTCTGGAACGTGACCGTGCCGCGGCGATAGTCGACCGTGTAATCCGTGCCTTCCGTGAGACCAGAAATCGTCAGAGTGCCGGGGACGACCAGATCGACCTGGGGATTGCCCGTGGCTGTGCTCGAATCGGTGCGCGACAGGTCGTAGATCTGGACAGTCGCAGGCGCGGCTGTCAATGATTGTCCGTTGGCATCCGCCACCGAGGTGACCCTGCCAGTCCCATCCTCGAGCGAATAAGGCGGGGTCTGGGTCTGCGTACCAGAGAAGATGTACTCGCCCTTGTACGTGGTATTGGCCAAGGCGACGGTTTCCTCCAGCAAACTCATGACCTCTGTTCCCAGATACTTCCTCTGCGTGGCCGTGTAGGTATCGTTCGAGCCCTGGATGGCCAGCTCGCGCACACGCTGGAGCGTGTCGTTGCCCGTGCTCATGGCCGTTTCCGTGGTGGAAAGCCAGCCCTGCCCATCTTGGATGTTGCGATAATACTGGCTTTGCTTCGCGAGCTGGGTACGCAGATGCAATGCGGAACTCGTGCCGACAGGATCGTCGGAAGGACGCGTGATGAGCTTCCCCGTCGAGAGCTTCGTCATCGTATCGTTCAGCCGCTGCGTATTCTCCTGAAGCGCCGTCTGGACGTTGGCGTTGACCATTCCAAATGTGATGCGTGTCATTGGCGCCCTCCTGGACGAAGTCCTGCGCTCTTAAGCCATGTTGATGAGCGTATCGAAGAGACTGCTCACCGTGGAGATGAATCGCGCCGATGACTGGTAGGAGTTCTGGAACTTCACCATGTCCGCGAGTTCCTCGTCGAGAGACACGCCGGAGAGCGACTGCTGCTGCGTGTCGAGCGAGGTCCCAAGCTCTTTGAGCGTCTCCAGGGAATTCGTCGCTCTCTCCCGTTCGGCACCGAGACCGCCGACGGTCGCGGCCCAGGAATTCGCGATCGTCGCCGAGCCCCCATCGGCGAGAGCCGCCTGCCGAAGCTGCCCAATGCGCAGAGCGTTGGATCCGTCGCCGGTCCCCGCCGAGCCCACCTTGTTGTAGCGGAAATCGACCGTGACCGCCGTTCCAGCCGCATATTGCGCATAGTTGTTGAAGATGATCTCTCCGTTGACGGAGTCGACCATGTAATCCTTGTCCGCCCCTTCCGCGAGGGTGACCGCCGGAGGCCCTACGGTCGTGACCACCACGGAACCTTCGACGAGATTCCGGTAAGCCGCATTGGTGGCGGTCAGATCGATCGTCGCTCCCGCTGCGGGAACCGCAAGCAGGAGAGCGGATCCAGGTCCGACGGACACTCCACCCGTTCCCGCCGCGATCAACGCCGGCGAATTCTCGATTCCGGCAGCAAGGGCGATGTCGCTCGCACCCGTCGTCTGCGGCGCAAAGAAGTACGTCCCCGTCCGACCGTTGAGGTCGTAGCCCTCGAAATGGGCCTCGTTCACGGCTTCGACCAGATTCGTCGCCACCTTGTCGATGGCGGCCTGATAACGCGGCACGATATCGTCGCGCGCATCCATGAGCGCCCGGATCGCTCCACCGGATACTTCGAACTCCTTCCTCGTCGACGAGAGGCGCAGGCTCGTCTGCGCATATTGCGTCCCATTGGGAAGATCCACCGTCGTGCGGTCGACGACCAACGAACTCGCGCCTTCCGGAGAAACCAGAAGACTCCCGCCAGATGAAACCAGATAACGTCCTTGAGCATCTTCCGTGTAGGAGATGTCGATGTACTGCGACAGCTCCTTGAGCTTGACTTCCCGAGCATCACGGGAGTCGTTGGCATTCATTCCGTTCTGGTTGCCCGCCTCCGCAACGCAGATCGACTTGTTGAGAGACGCGATATCCGAAAGAAGCTGGTTGACCTCGCCCGCATCGGACGCGATCACCTCGTTGAGATCGCTCCGCAACGTCGTCAAGTCGTTGGAAAGCGTATTGAATCGTCCTACCAGCGTAAGGCTCGAATCGACTACCGCCTGGCGCGCCGTCAGATCGGACGGATTATTGGACAGATCCTGCCACGAGTCCCAGAAATCATCCATTGCGGAGGAAAGCGACGTGTCGCTGGGTTCGGATACGATATCCTCGATCTTCCCGAGGACATTGTCCGTGGCCTCGGCCCCGCCGATGTCGCTCTGGACCTCCTGGATCTGTCGACCAAGCATCTCGTCGCGAATGGCCTGCACGTCGACCATGTCGACGCCGAAACCCATTTCGCCGAATTTTCCGTCGAGACGGCTCATCGACTGCAGATTCAGCCGTTTTCTCGTGTAGCCTTCCGTGTTGGCGTTCGTGACGTTCTGCCCGACGATGTCGAGCGCCGTCTGGCTCGCCACCAGTCCGCGCGTCCCGATATTGAGTGCTTCGGAGAGTGACATCGGTCACCCCTTCCAAGCGTGGCGAGAAAATGGGACGGCCACCCCGTTCGACCGTGCGCCAGCCCTGTCATAGGCGGCCTGCGTGCTGCGAGAACGGATGACGATCCGCGTCAGCGCCTTCACCGTCGATTCCGTCGCTCGTCGACCAGCTTCAGCCAGACGGCGATTCCGCTCGGCAATCAGCGACGAAGCGGCAATCGCCTGTTTCAGATCTCGTGCCGCGACGACAAGCATTTCGGCATTCTTCGGTCCGAGCGCATCGCGCAACTCGGCGATCATTGGAGGGCGCTCCACGATTTTCAAGCCCAGGGACTCGCCAAGGGCACAACAAAGTTCGATCCTCCGATCGTCAAGAAGCGTCATCTTCTCGATCTCGGCATCCAGTTCCGCAGCCCCTTGCGCAACAGCCTGCATCCGCCGAGCGACAAGATCGAGGCGATGGCGGTTGGCGAGCACGGCCCAAGCCTTGTGTTGAAGCGCCATTCCTTCGATTACATCGACCAATTGGGCGACCAGTTCCGGAACCATCATTGGGCACCTCCAGCAAATCGCTTGCGGTTGGCAAGAACCGAAGACACGTAGTTGCGCGTTTCCTGGTATGGAGGGATTCCTCCATACCGATCGACAGCACCTGGCCCTGCGTTGTAGCCTGCCAACGCGAGCTTTTCGTTCCCATCGTAGCGCTTCAGCAATGACGCGAGATAGCGAGCGCCTCCCAATACGTTCTGGGCCGGATCATGCGGGTCGACCCCGAGTTCCGCAGCGGTCGACGGCATGAGCTGCATGAGGCCGACGGCACCCTTCGAACTGACCACCTGGGCTTTTCCTGCGCTTTCGGTCTGGATGACACCGCGGATCAAACTCGAGTCCACGCCAGTCGCCGCACTCGCTCGCTGCACGAGGTCGTCCAGGTTCGAGGAATCCAATCGTCCCGTCGCCTTGCCATAAGCACTGACTGCCGCCGTCTGGAGCGCGGACACCCGCTCGACAGAAGATGTCGCCCCTTCCTCCGGTACGACCCTCTGGATGTTCCGAAGCGCGTCCACATCGCCGGCAAGCCAGGGTTCCACGAGTTTGGCAATCCCCAGTCCTCCCGAATCAGCCATCTTCGTAGCCAAGCCGTCCCATGCCATGTCCATGGACATTTTCTCGGCTTCTCCCATGGAATCGTCGCCCAACGCCTCCCCAGCCTTGCGCATGCTCGAGATCAGCTGCCGGAGGAAAACGGCTTCGAAATCGCGCGCAGCCTTCTGGACCTTGGCCTTTTCGGCAGGGCTCGGTTGCGTCTGGCTGGACGCGTTGATGATCGATTCGGAGCGCATGACGCCCCGACTTGGAGCGAAAGAGATGCCAGAAGCCCAGGATTCGGAGATTCACGCTTCGAAGGACTATTTCGCAGGATGACAAGCCCGCTGTCGGCAAAGGCTGCCGAGTCCAGTCCTCCTTCTCCGAAAGCTCTATGAGAGAAGCGTCTCGTTGAATCCCTCTGGTACGACCGCAGAAAGGGTCCAGCCCCGCCCGGACTCGAGTTCGGGGATCTCACGTTCGATGACATCGGCAATCTGATCGGGTCCAACATTTTCGATCAAATCGACGATCTCCGCCAAACCGAGAGGTCGACCGTACAGAAGCTGGCATTTGCCAAGATTCTGCATCCTGGCAGATGAACTCTCCAAGGCAAGGATCGCAGCACCGGACGCATAATCCTTGGCAAATCGTAAATCCTTGCGCGACAGCCCTTTAGATCGCAACGTCCGAATCTCACGAGCGACAAGCTCGACCGCTTGGCGCGCCTGCGCAGGCTCGGTCCCGAGACTCACCCCCATCGCTCCGGCATTGAGAAGGAAATCTGCGAAGGAATAGACACTGTAGACGATCCCCCGCTTCTCGCGAATTTCCTGATTGAGACGACTGGCCATTCCTCCGCCAAGGACGATATTGACCAACGCGAGCGCATGGCGAAGCGGATCATCCGATGACAAGGATCGGCGAGCAAGGATGAGATTGACCTGTGACACATCCTTCTTGACCACCTTGAACGGCTCCTGACGCCGACCAGGGCTGGGTGCCTTCTGACGCTGCGGGCTTCCCGCTTCCTTCGCTTCCAGCCTGCAGGCGACCTCATTCACCAAACGATCGTGGTCAATCGCCCCCGAAGCGCATACGACCATGGGGATCTCCGCCGACATGGTTCGAGTCTGGTGCGCGTGGAGATCTGCGACGGAAAGGGTACGAACGGATTCGACCGTCCCGGCAATTGGCGCTCCAAGAGGGTGCTTTGCCCACAAGGTCTCCGCGAAAAGGTCGCCGACCAATTCATCGGGGTCATCCTCGCAACTGCGGATCTCCTCGAGGACGACCTGCCGTTCCTTGCGAAGATCGCTTGCGGAAAGCCGCGCCCCTGTGACGAGGTCGGTGAGAAGATGGACTGCACGCGGCACATCCCGGTCGAGCACTTTCGCATAGAAGCACGTCTGCTCACGGCTTGTGAATGCGTTGAGATGCCCTCCAACCTCCTCGAGTTCACGCGAGATGCGCGACGCCGAGCGATTCGCGGTTCCCTTGAAAACCATGTGTTCGTAGAGATGGGCGAGCCCGGCCTTGCCGACAGGATCGTTCCTCGAGCCAATACCGAGCCAGATTCCGACAGACGCGGAACGTTGCGCATTCATCGGTTCAGTCAGGATCGTGATTCCATTGGGAAGGTGCGTGCGGCGAATGCCTTCTGGCAGAGGACGGTTCAGGATAACCTCGTTGAAGTATTGTGTCGAGAAACCCAAACCTAAACGATTTACTTTCCCCCGCGATGTCCGATCCAGCTTTCCAACGCCTGCACTTCCTCGTCGGAGGATCCGTCCTTCAACGCATCCATGCATCCCGCGTCATTCTCTTCGGTGTCGGGGGTGTCGGGGGCTGGTGCGCGGAAGCGCTCATACGCTCGGGAATCCGGCACCTCACGATTGTCGATGACGATACGATCTGCATCACGAACTTGAATCGTCAGATTCAGGCGACCAAGGGCAATGTGGGATTCTCGAAGGTGGAAGAATTGCGCAACCGCCTTCTTTCGATCCATCCAGGGATCGAGGTCGAAGCCATCGGCATCGCCTACGGAAAGGCGAACCAAGCCCACTTCGAGCTCGGAGCCTATGACTACGTTATCGACGCGATCGACAGCTACACGGAGAAGATGGAGCTCATCGAGCACGCTCGGAATGCCGGAACGACTTTGTTCAGTTCGATGGGCGCTGCTGGTCGACTCGATATCACACGAATCAGAACCGCAAGCTTGTGGGATGTACGCATGGATCGCTTCGCAAAGATCCTGCGCAAAGGGTTACGCCGACGCGGATTCGATGGTGATCTGCGATGCGTCTACTCCGAAGAGCCAGCCATTCTTCCCTTCGATCCATCCTTCCCGGAGTCCATGCTCGAGCAGGACAAACTCATCGAAGCACCCGAAGCCAGGAATCGGGACAAGCGAAAGCATGTGATCAACGGATCGGCAGTGCATGTGACTGCCGCATTCGGCATGGCACTCGCAGGGCTCGTCATCCAGGATATCCGTTCTTTCTGTTCCAAGGAAGCGCATCCTGATCCTGTAGACGAAGCAGACCACCCGTTCGATCGCTGATGGTTGGTCGACACCCACACCCAACAAAAAGGCCCTCGGAAGCGTTCTTCCGGGGGCCTTTTCATGAATCGATCAGAACCATCACTCCGCAGGAGGCGGAGGAGGCATATCGGCGGGAGGAGGTTCGACTGGGGCGACCTCTGGCACAGGCTCGGAGGCGATCGGAGCCGGCTCGACAGACTCGGCAGGGGGTATCGCAACAGCGGCTTCAGCAGGAGCTGGCTGCGCCGCAGAAGGCTCGACAGGAGCCGGCGATGCATTGGAGGCTGATGCACCCATGGAAGGCGCTGTCGCAGCCTCGTCCATTTCGCGTTTCCGCTTGGCCAAAGCAAGTGGATCCAGAGATACGCCCAATTCGCGGCGAACAATGCGCGGGGTCACGAAGATGACCAGGTCCTTCTTGACGGTTTCCTTGCGGGTATAGCGGAAAAGCGCGCCAAGGAACGGGATATCTTTGAGAAGAGGTACACCCGTCTCCGCATCGATCTCTTCCTTGGAAACCAGTCCACCGATGACGACAGTCTCTCCATCGGAGACGACAACCGTGGTCAACGCTTCCTGCTTCTTGATGATCACACCAGCGTTGGCATCGTACGTGTAGTTGTTCTTGCGCGGCTTCAATGTGAGGAGAACGCGATCCGGCGCAGTGATGAGTGGAGTCACGATGAGCTCCGTTCCTGCCTCGACATAGGTCGTGATCGTGTTGTTCGAAATGTCTTTGGTCAGAATGGGCACTTGGTCGCCCATGAAAATGCGCGCCTCTTTATTGTCGAGCGTAGTGATCTGCGGGCTTGCAAGAACCTCGCCCTTGTTCGTGGAAAGAAGATGGCTGATCGCCACGCCGAGATTTCCGTCAAGCAAGCCGAACGCGATGGATTGTCCCGGAACGCTCTTCGTTGGCGTGTTGTTGATGATCTGCCCCCCCTTGAAGGGAGCCGTTCCCAATGCCCCAGAGCCAGATCCAAGTCCACTGGTATTGGTATTCCAGCCCATCCCCGCACCGGTATTGGCCTGCCAGTTGACACCCATTTCCTGGATGGCGGTATGGTCGACCTGGACGAGTTTGGCTTCAATCATGACTTGGTTCGTCTCGAGATCGAGCTGCTTGAGAACGTTCTCGATGGCGGCGATGCGATCGGCTCCATCGACGATGATCAACGAATTGGTACGTTCGACAATAGTGATCTTGCCTCGAGCCGAAAGCAGGTCCTTGACGGCATCATTCATATCGCCGGCCTTCGCGTTGTTGATCCGCACGATCTTGCGTTGCAACTCCGCGGAAGCATCGACTGCAGCGCTGGCCTTGCTCTTGTCTTCAAGGCGTTTCTGATAGGCTTCCGTCTTCTGGATGTACAGGTAGCCCATTTCATTGGTTGCCGTGAGATCGAGCATCTTGGAAACGATGCGAACGACGTCCTGCCAGGATTTGTTGGTCACGACAGCATTCACGTTTCCCGTCACTGCCGGATCGACGACAATGTCAACGCCGGCATATTCGGAAAGAAGCCGGAACACCGAACGGACATCGGTATTCGTGAATTCAAGAATGGGAATCGTTGGCGCCTTGGCGGTACGAACCGCAGGAGCGGTCTCTGCCGAGGTGGCCAAAGGGGCCAGCGCCAGGACCAGTCCGAACAAGGCGGACATGCGCGGGTAGGACCTCATGACTTCTCTCCTTTGGGCACCTGCAACTTGAGCGTGAATTGGCGCGTGACTCCGAATTCTTCAAGAACGAAGACGACTTGGTCGCGCAAAATCTTGAGGACTCGGCCATTCTGGATGGCATCCCCTTCACGCAAAGCAACGGAAAGGCCGCTCTGCGAAATGTGCTCGAGCACCGCCATTGGACGGGTCGGGGAATAAATGATGCCGACCACGCGCATCTGATCGATGTTCAAACCGCCTTCGACATCGTCCGGCTCGAGAGGAATGAACGGGTCGCGAATACCGAAGGTGTTGTAGTTGACACGATTCTTCGTTTCTTCGGCCGACAACAACGCATCCGCTTTGCGCTCTTGTTCCTGGACGAATTCCCTTGACTTGCGGCGCTCGGCTTCGAGCCGTTCGACATCGCCAGCGCTCCCCGAAAGGCCTGCGCCGACATTGTTCGCATCGGCCTGCGCACCAAAAGCGGCCGCACTGCCTTCGGGCGTGAAGACTGGCCCTTGGTTGCCAGAGATCTTGCCAGCACCTCCAACGGTAGCGATTTCGTCAAGCGGGAGGGAAGAATGCACGAGCTGTTTGGCTTTTCCGTCCTTGCTGTTCCATGCGATGTAACCATCCACGCTCTTGGTCCGGATGATGCGAATCTCGACGACCGCGCCGGAACGGGATAGCAGTATCGATCGCGCAGGCTCTGAAAGAGCCAGTGCTAGGATCGTTTCTCCAGCCTTCTTCGTGGGCGCGATCCCCTCGACGAGGAATCCACTCCCCTTCAGACCGGAAAACTTCGCGCTGACGCGTGCTTTCCCAAGAGCGATCTCGTAGCGGGATCCATCCCCGGACAACGCGGCCTTCACCGGCGGCTCGCTGAACCCAAGGTGGATGGTTTCGATGTCTCCCTGCGAAGCGATGCGAGCATTGACAAGATTTGCCGACGTTTCGAGGGAAGCCAGCAGCAAGGGCGTCTCGGCCAAACGGGGCGCAATCCATGTGGCGAGGAACGGCGCGGTAACAGGCTTGCGATCGATCACGAAGTCGAGGTCGCGCCCATTCCATTCCCGATGGAGTACCGTGGGGATGGATACCCCCTCCTTGGACAGGAATTCGAAACGCGTCAGCCGTGCCTGGGCTGTCTGCACCGGTGTGCATCGGACTTCACGAAACCATGGATTGTTCTCGAGCGGATGAATCCCCTTGAGATCGCTTGATGCGCCAAGCAGATCGATCCGCATGCCCGTCGAAGTCGGAACGACACGCGAAAGGAGCTCCGCACCCGTCGTGAAACGGATGCGAGCCCCCGTGTTGCCGCCCGAAAGAGCGATCGCGGAGACATCTCCCGCCCGAGCCAAGGAGACCGCCAACGCAAAACCTGTCAGAATGAGGCTGCGCATCACTTCCTCGACGTGTAGGTGGTGAATTCGAACTCGGTCGAGACCGTCGAGGCAGTGGTGCCGTGCTTGTCGGCCTGCGAGAGCTGGTCCTTCAGATCCGGCGCGACATCGATGGTCATTTTCTGGATCGAAGTCGGGTACTTGAAATTCGCGATCTCGGCGAAAAGCTCCCCGATCGAATGGTACGAGCCTTTGACGGAGATCCGGTAGTTGTTTTCCGTGTAGTGGGGCTTGTCGGCCGACGGAAGCGGGACGAATTTCGTGGTGACAGTTCCTGACCGCCGCGTGACGGTCAGGAGATCCTGGAGGCGCGTGGGAATCTTCTCCACATCGGGGAACATTTCCTGCAACTTCGCGAAGTCTGCTTCCGCGACCTTCAGCTCCTGGCGCAGTTGCGCAAGCCGCTGCATCTGGGTCTTCACCAGCGTAAGATCGCTGGAAAGCTTTTCTTCCTCCGCGGAAAGAGCTTCGATGGCCACCTGCCGAGGCTGCCATACATAGGTCCAGTAAGCGTACCCGCCGCCCCCGATGAGGAAAATGACGAGCAGAAGCCACTGATTGAGCTTGTCCTTGAGATCAAGGTTCATTGCCATGATCGCCTCCTGCGGCGGGAGCCGTCACGCCATCGGAATGGATCGAGCTCGAAAGCGGGCAATGGAGTGTGAATGCGAAAGCCGGCGCACTTCCTTGTGCCTCGGCCTTGTTCTGTTCGATTCCTTCGAGTGTCGGAACGTCGAAGAACGGACGCCGCTCGAGCTGGAGCATCAAGCCAGCGACCTCCTGAAATACATAGGTGCGTCCCACGATCACGACCTGATCAGGGCTTGCGGCATCCTCCTTGACGGAAATGAGCCACGTATGCGGAGGAAGACTCGCGTTGATGTCCTCAAGAATGCGGACCCAGCGCTTCTTGGAAACCGAAATGGAACGCAGAGACGTGTTTTTTTCCTCCTGCTGCGTTTTCAGTTCCTGGAATTTCGTGATCTGCGTCTTGACGGTGTCATATCGGGCGATCTCCGTCTTGAGATCGTTGATGGTCGACTCCTTGGCCGTGGAGGTCGCGACCAGTGTCATGAAGTGAAGCCATGCGCCGACGACGGCCACAAGAAGGGCCACACCACCCCAGACGACACGGCGGTCGGCCAGATAGGAGTAGTCCTTCCGGACGACGCGGAACTCGATGGGAAGGAGGTTGACTTCGATCAATGTCGTCGCCATCTCAGACCTTCCTCAAAGCCATGCCCACGGCGACCGTCAGCAGCGTGCTGACGGTATCGGGGATCGGAGTGGGGAACATTTCCTCGTCCTTGGGGATGGAGGCCAGAGGGTTCAGAACCAGCACTTGCGCATCGTGGCGACGGCCGAGGAATTCCGGAACATTGGGGATGCAGGCGCCTCCGCCACAAAGAACGATTTTCTGGATCTTCGCGTTCTTCTCGGAGCTTTGGAAGTACTGGAATGCCAGATCGATGCCCAGTGAAAGCTCTTCGCAACTGAATTCGATCGCGCGAGCAACCTGCGCCGGATCGTACTTCTCGGCATCGCGTCCCTTGAGCAGACTGGTTGCCTGCTCGCGATTGATCTTGAACTGCCGCATCAGATACTTCACGAAGTAGTCGCCGGCCGTGCTCACATCGCGTGTGCTATGGTAGACGCCACCCTTGAGGAAGCTGATGTTCGTGAGGTTGTCGCCGATGTTAATCAGCGCGACGACCTCTTCAAGGTCGGTGGTTCCGGCTGTGTAATTGTACGCGTTGGCGAACGCGAACGCGTCGACATCGATGACGATGGGCCGAAGTCCGGCTTCCATGACGGCATCGATGTAAGTCTGCATGACTTGGTTCTTCGCAGCGACCAGAAGGACTTCCATGTCGGAAGTCTCGACATTGCGTCGAAGAATCTTGTAGTCGAGCGTGATGTTCTCGACATCGAAGGGAGGGCGCTGGCCTGCCTCGAAAAAGATCGTCTCCTCGTCCGCAGTCCCCTTCTGGGACTTGAGGTGAATGCGATCGCCCAAAACACCGTAACTCCAGGACAAGGACATCACGACGTCCTTGATCCCACTGTCGGTGCGATGAACAAGCGTCGTGATCGCCTCGATCAAGGCGTCTCGATTCTTGATTTCGCCGCCAACAATCGTATCTGGCTTCAATTCATGAATGCCAGCTGCGACCAATTGCGGATTGCCTCCACGATGGAGCATCTTCACCAGCTTCACGGAGTGATTGCCGATGTCGAGCCCGACTGTCGTGGACTCTCCTCGAAAGCGACCGAGGAGTGTGCCGAAGGTTTTATTCAATGCGTTCAAGCGGATCCCTTCCCGGAGGATAGGCTTTCCTTAGTTTAGGCACTGAACCGGTCACAGTCAAGGAGAATTCGTCGTAATTCCAAGTCATGCCGTCACTTATGAAGATCCGGCATCAAACAAAACCGGGTCAGCGAGCAGTCCCACCTAATCGTTGGCGCTCGAAAACGAAGCGCATGATGCGCTCCTGAGCAGGGATTTCGATGCCGTCCCAGCACAGATGGCAAGTGTGCCCACCATCCTTGGCTGGCTTTCCATTGCGCAAGAGGATAAATCGGACACCTTCCACCATTGAATCGCCCAAGCGAAAATCAAGAACTCCACGCGATTCCACGGGAAGTTCCGCCGGGGTTGAAGCCATGGTTCCACCGCCGGACAAATCCAGGAGGTGGACTGGGAACTCGGCTGGATCCAATGGCGTTCCATCGGAATCAACCATGTCACGCATGGTCCCCTCGAGAAATACCGGTACACGCACCCACATGCGCAACTGCTGACGCGACAGCTTGGCGGAGTGACCGAGGACGATGGCAGGGCTTTCCGGGTCCTTCCGGATCAGCTTGACATGCGCCTTGTACTCTCCATCGCCTTGACGACTGAATGCAAGGCGAATCTCGCTTCCGGCACCCCATCGAATAGGCGCATCGGGCATGACCTCCAGGCAATCCTCGTTGTTGCTCACGACCCGAGCGGAGAACCACTCGTCGCCTCCCTCGGGAGCCAAGCGGATGATCTGTCCGTCCGTCATCTGGCGGGTGTGGGATAGGCTCGTCTCCCCCGTAAGCCCCTTGAAACCGAGCTGCCGGCGAATGTGTGCAAGCTTGGCCCATTCCTCGGTAGAAAGGGACTTGTCGCCGATCCAGCTTTCCAGCGCGCGGTCATAGACGGCAGGAATGCGAATCAGCACATCCGGAGAGTGGAGCGATTCCATGCCGGAATGCAGTTCCTTGAGAAACGCGAGATCGGAGCTGTCGAGCCCCTTGGAAGAAGCTAGACCTTCGAAGATGCGCCACTGCTGGCGGACCCGATCCTTGAGCTCGCGACGCTGGCGCCATAGCTCGAGGGATACGACGACGAGGAGTAGCGCAAGTATACCGATGCCCAGACCAACAACCGCGGCCGGAGACGCTTCGTCGATCCTCATGACGCGCTGGAAGAGCGTGAAATCGGCATTCACCGAAAACAGGCCGACCAGGAACGTTACGGAGTTGGTCATCATCTGTCCTCAGGAAGCTAAGAGGATGTTGGTCCGTTGTAAAGCGTCGCGGCGGATTGAATTCCCTTGTCGAACCATAACTCAAGGCAATTGTGCAATGCATCCATGCGCTTTTCCAGGAAAGAAATCTCCTCGGACGAAAAACGGGAGAGCACCCAGTCGGCGAGATCCCACTCGGGCGGCTTCGCTCCAATGCCGATCCGGAGCCGGTTGTAAGCCTTCCCGATGCGCCCCTCGATGTCGCGCAACCCGTTGTGTCCGCCATGGGATCCATCTGCGCGAAGTCGAAAACGCCCCACATCGAGGGTGATGTCGTCGACCACCACATACGCGTCCTCCGGACGGATTTTGTGGAATGTCATCTGCGCCTGGATGGATTTCCCCGAAAGGTTCATGAACGTCTGCGGCTTGACCGCCAAGACGTCGTGGCTCCCGATCCGCAAGCGCGCGCTCAAGGATTCGCCTCGATCGGATGAAAAAAGGACGCCCTGGCGCGAAGCCAATGCGTCCAGAGCAATGAAGCCGATATTGTGCCGGGTCTGAGAATACCGCGAACCCGGGTTTCCCAGACCGACGAGCAATTTCATGTCAGTTGACGGTGGCGACAGCCTGACGGGCCGGAGTCAGAACGACGGCGTTCTCGAGCTTGACATCGGAAACCAGCGCAGCAGAGCCTTTCTCGAGACCCGAGACGTCGAGCTCGACGGAGTCGAGCAGGAATTCCGGCTTGACGCGGACCTTGATGTCCTTCTTGATGACGTTCAGGTTTCCGCCACCGATCTTCACGCCGACAGGCACACCGACGCAACTGACGGGGAGACGGTAGACGATGCTGTCGCCGGCGGCCACGACCTGGAAATCGATGTGGGTGACGTCACGACGGATTTTGTCGCGACAGATCTCCTTGATGAACGCGTTCACCGCACCACCGGAAGGCAGGGTCAGGGAGACGAGACGATTGCGGTTGCCTTCGACGATGAACCGGCGGAACTCGTCGGTCGAAATCGTGATGGACTCGGGAGCAACCGATTTGCCGTAGACGACGGCAGGGATCTTGCCCGAGGCGCGAAGAGCCTTGATCTGGGCCTTGGTGCTCGAAGCGCGGGCTTCGGTGGAAAGGGTCACGCTCATTTTTCTCTCCTGGTATTGGACGGAATCTGTCTCGTGATTGGGGCGGCAGGATTCGAACCTACGAATGCCGGGACCAAAACCCGGTGTCTTACCGCTTGACGACGCCCCAGACGTTCACTCTCGAGGCGCACCCGCCGCCGGGCGACACCAGCGCCATCGGATTTTTCTTCGCTCCCACTCCCTGAGGATGGTTCCGGGGGCCGTCCGCCCCTCGAAGAGTCCGAAAACACTGGACCCGCTGCCCGAAAGCAGGGACGCCGCCGCACCCGCCTGCCCCATCTCGTGACGAACCTGACCGATTTCGGGAAAGTGCGGATAGACGACTTCCTCGAAACTGTTGGTCAGACTGTCTCGCAGATTTTCCGATTGGAAAAGGGCTTGCGAACGCAGGACAGGCAAGGTAGTTCCCGACTGGCATTCCTTCAAGCGGGTCAGAATATCTGCGGTTGCAGATTTTCCGCGGCCACCAAGAGGCAGCCCCGAAGACGGATGCATCTCGTCCCAGGTTCGGTAGGCCCAACCCGTATTCACTGGCATGGGCGGTGTCGCGACCAGGATGTTCACATCCGGGTGGAGGGCTGGAGCGTCCTCGAGAAGATCCCCCGCTCCTCGCGCCCATGCGGCTCCGCCTCTCACGAGGAACGGAACGTCGGCGCCAAGCTTTCGTGCCAGGACTTCCAGCCGAGAAGAAGGCCAGTCCAGCCCCCACAAGCGATTGCACAGATGCAAGACGAGGGCGGCGTCGCCGGACCCCCCGCCCAATCCCGCACCGTGCGGAACGTTCTTCCGCAACGCGATCCGAGCCCCGACGGACACTCCTGACTCGCTCCGCAGAAGATCGGCGGCCTTCCATGCGAGATTGTCATGCATCGCGCATAGATCGGACGGCTCGCAGACAAGATCCAGATCGGCGGACGACTCGACGGAAATATCGTCGCCGTAATCGATTGCCTGGAACCACGTAGACAATTCATGTCTTCCATCCGGAAGCAATCCGTCGATGGAAAGGAAGAGATTGATCTTCGAGAGGCTTGTCCCTTCAAGCCTCTCCGGCACCAGGAAAGTCACCGCAACGCCAAGGCGGCAAGCGCGAACTGCAGCAAAGGCGCGGCGACGTAGCCGCTATCCATGCGATCGAGCATGCCACCATGTCCAGGAAGAAGGTTGGAGCTGTCCTTCACGCCCGCCCAACGCTTGAAGACGCTCTCGAGCAGATCGCCAACGATGCCCGCAAAGCCGAGAATGCCGCCAAGCATGGCAGCCGTCACGGGAGGAAGATGAAGGAAGGATGTTCCCCACCACCAACCGAAGACAACAGGCGCGAGGATGCCTGCAACGGCTCCTTCGATGGTCTTGGCCGGAGAAAGCTCCGGGCACAACTTGTGCTTTCCGATCGCTTTCCCAACGAGGTATGCGGCAGTATCGCCAACCCAGCACGCAACGAAAGCCATAAGCGCCGGCGCAAGAGCCTGCCACCCACGAGGACCCGTGGACAGTGCGAAGAAGGATGCACCCCAGCCTGCCACGTAGGCCAGGCCAGCCGCCATGAGAGCAATCCAGAGAAACGCCTGTTCGCGGGATAGACGGCGGAAGGCATAGACGAAGATCCAAAGCAGGGCAAGGATCCAGGCAAGATCGCGGAATCGTCCATAGGCAGCCAAAGGGCCCCAGGGAGAAAGCCAGGCGATCACGCAAGCGATCGTGGGAAGCCAAGTCTCCGGCAAAATCCCGACTTCCGGGAACTTCCTTCGAAGGATGCGCGCATACTCCCACATGCTCGCGCCAAGCAGGAATGTGAGGATACCGAAACGCCAATAGCCACCTGCCCAAAGAAGCGCAACGAAAGCAGGGGCCGCAAGGAGGGCGAAAAGAATCCGCTGCAGGCCGTTGGGAATCGCCATCTCAGGACTCCTTGACGCGACCGAAGCGGCGATCCCGCGAAGCGAACCAGGCGATCGCCCGATCCAGCTCCTCGGAGCCGAAATCCGGCCATAGGGTGTCGGTGAACCAAAGTTCGGCGTAGGCCGCCTGCCAAAGGAGGAAATTCGAAATCCGATGATCGCCGCCCGTGCGGACGAAAAGCTCGGGATCGGGAACGTCCGGGGAAAGAAGGCTCTTCGCGAAGAGTTCTTCGTTGATTTCGTCGGGCGAGAATCGCCCCGCGCGCACGCCTCGAGCAAGACGGCGAGCCGCTTCGACAATTTCTGCCCGTCCCCCGTAGGAAAGGGCGAGGTGAAGCTGCAGCCCCGTGTTGGATGCGGTCTTCTCGATGCCCTCTTCGAGCACGATGCGCGTCTTCTCGGGAAGGCGATCAAGCTCACCCAACGCACGCAAGCGGACGTTGTTCTTGTGGAGCTCGTTGACTTCGCGATGGACCATCTCGACGAGCAGGGACATCAACGCCCGGACCTCCAAAGGAGGACGATTCCAGTTTTCGCTGGAAAAGGTGTAGAGCGTGAGATGCTCGATGCCAATGTTCCCGCAATGGCGCACGATCTCGCGAGCCACATCGGTTCCCGCTCGATGCCCCGCCGTCCGGTCCCAGCCTCGCGACTTGGCCCAGCGACCGTTGCCATCCATGGTGACGGCGATGTGCCGAGGTAGCTTGTTCGACACGGAAGGATCCCTAGGTCGTCAGACCGTCAGGATTTCCTTTTCCTTGTTCGCGAACGCCTTGTCGACTTCCGCGATATAGCGGTCGGTGAGCTTCTGCATCCCATCCAGGAGCTTCTTTTCCTGATCCTGGGAGAGCCCCTCGTCCTTGACCTGCTTCTTGATGGAGTCGTTCTCGTCGCGTCGGATGTTGCGCACGGCGACACGAGCATCTTCGGCGAACGACTTGCAGATCTTCGCAAGATCCTTGCGGCGTTCCTCGGTGAGAGGAGGCAGGATGATGCGGATCATGCTGCCTTCGGTGGACGGATTGAGTCCGAGCCCCGAAGCGCGGATGGCCTTGTCGACCGGACCAACCATATTCTTTTCCCAAGGCGACACGCCGAGCGTACGCGCATCGGGAACGGAAATGGCGGCCACTTGGTGGATGGGTGTCGGCGAACCGTAGTAGTCGACCATCACGGCATCCAGCATGGCTGGGTTCGCTTGTCCAGTCCGTACCTTGGCAAATTCGCGGACAAGATTTTCCACGGCCTTCTTCATCCGGTCTTCAGCGGTAGATGCCATCTCAGACTTCTCCCCTCGAATTGACAACCGTACCGATCTTGTGCCCCTGGACAGCCTTCAGGAGGTTTCCCTCCTCGAAAAGGTCGAATACGAGGATAGGCATGGAGTTTTCGCGGCAGAGAGCGAAGGCGGCAGTATCCATCACCTTGAGCTCGCGATCGAGAACCTCGCGGTAGCTTACCGCTTCGTAACGCTTCGCGTCAGGAACCTTCAGAGGATCGGCATCGTAGACGCCATCGACCTTCGTGGCCTTGAGAAGTACATCGGCGTGGATCTCGATCGAGCGGAGCGCCGCTGCCGAGTCCGTCGTGAAGTACGGATTGCCAGTCCCCGCAGCGAAGAGTACCACGCGCCCCTTTTCGAGATGGCGAATGGCGCGACGGCGAATGAACGGCTCGGCAATCGAATCCATGCGGATGGCGGTCATGGTACGAGTCGGAGGCCCAGCCTTCTCGATGGCATCCTGCAACCCGAGGCAGTTGATCATCGTCGCAAGCATGCCCATATGGTCGCCCGTGACACGATCTATTCCCTGACCCGAGGCAACTCCGCCGCGGATGATGTTACCCCCTCCGACGACCACGCCGACCTGAACCCCGAGGGCGTGGATCTGAGCGATCTCCTGAGCGACACGTTTCACCAACGCGGCGTCGATGCCGAATCCCTGGCCAGCGGCCAAGGCTTCGCCCGACAGTTTCAGGAGGATGCGGCTATAGCACACTCCCTTGCCGGGCGCGGAGCTCACAGCGCTTCGCCCAGCTGCCAACGGACGAAGGACTCCACCTTCAGATTGGAGACTCCGGCCTCTTTGCCCGTCTGTTCGACGAGCTTGGCGATCGTGAGCTTGGTGTCCTTCACGAACAGCTGCTCGACGAGAGCCGCTTCCTTGAGGAACTTCTTCACGCGACCTTCGACAACCATCGGGATCTTCGCCTCGGGAAGCTTCTCGTTGACCGCCTGATCCTTGTAGATCTCGCGTTCCTTGGCGAGCACGTCCTCGGAAATGTCCGAAGAGTTCACCGCGACGGGCATCGCGGCAGCGACCTGCATGCACAGATCCTTCGCCAGATTCTGGATGATCTCGTTCGAAGCCGTTCCAGCGTGCGAAAGAGTGACGACCACGCCGAGCTTGCCTGGGCCGTGGATGTAATGTTCGACAGTCAAACCATCCTGGACCTGAACGAGACTGAAGCGACGAACCGAGATGTTCTCGCCGATCTTGCCGACAATATCTGCCGTGGCCTGCTGCACCGTCGCGCCATGGAGGTGCTTCGAGGTGGTGGAAAGAAGCGTGTCGAGATCGGCGGGATGCGCCGACAGGACGGTACTGAGAATGCCTTTGCCAAAGCCGGCGAAGTCATCGTTGCGTGCCGTGAAATCGGTTTCCGCAGCGACTTCGACCAATGCCACGAAATCGCCCTGGCGACCCGCGAAGATCTTGCCTTCGGTAGCGGCATGGCCTGCGCGCTTCTGAGCGACAGCCTCGCCACGCTTGCGAAGAAGCTCGACAGCGGCGTTGATATCGCCCCCGACTTCCTCGAGCGCCTTCTTGCAGGCCATCATGGAAACGCCGGTTTTGTCGCGGAGTTCCTTGACGGCAGAAGCAGTAATCGCGGTCACGCCACCACCTCCTCGGTCGCAACAGCGGCAGGAGCCGCGGCAACGGGAGCGGTAGCAGGAGCGCCCGAACCGGAGATCACCGCGTTGGCGATGGTGCCGGCGATGAGCTTGACAGCCTTGATGGCGTCGTCATTGGCCGGAATCGGGAAGTCGACCAAGTTGGGATCCGTGTTGGTATCGACGATCGCCACGGTCGGGATGTTCAGACGACGGGCTTCAGCCAAGGCGATCTGCTCGGTCTTGGCGTCGGCGACGAACACGAGACCGGGAAGTGTGCGCATGTTGCGGATACCGCCGAAGACATCGACCAAGCGATCCTTCTCGATGAGGAGATCGTTGGCTTCCTTCTTGGCAAGATCGGCCAGAATGCCTTCGCCTTCCATGCGCTCGATGTCTTCGAGGTGCTTGATGGACTTGCGGATGGTCTGGTAGTTGGTGAGCATGCCGCCAAGCCAACGGGTGGTGACCCAAGGCTGTCCGGAGCGGGCAGCTTCTTCACGGACGGCGCCAGCGATGGTGGGCTTGGTGCCGACGAAAAGCACCGACGCGCCCGTGGCGCGAACCTGCAGGACCTTGGACACGGCGCGCTGCATGCACTCGAGAGTCTTCTCGAGATCGATGACGTAGATGCCGGAACGAGCCGTCAGGATATACGGCTTCATACGGGGGTTCCAGCGGCGGGTCTGGTGGCCAAAATGCACACCAGCTTCGAGCATTTCCTGAAGGGAGGGAATCTGCGACATGGGTTTTTCCTCGATGGGTTTGGGTTGGACGTCCGCACCCTTCGCAGGCTCCGGGAGATCCTTGCGGACCACCCCCCAGCAACCTCCAGGCGCGTGCGTAGAATCCGCGCGATCGGCAGATCGCGCGGAAAGTCGGATCAGCGCTTGGAGAACTGGAACCGGGCGCGAGCGCCGCGGCGGCCATACTTCTTGCGTTCGACAGCGCGAGCGTCACGCGTCAAGCAACCGGAACGGCGCAACGCCGTGTGGTTTGCTTCGGTGTCGATTTTATCGAGCTGGCGAGCGATGCCGAGGCGGATGGCACCGGCCTGGCCGGAAAGGCCTCCGCCCGATGCCGTGGCGACGACGTCCCACTTGTCGGCCTGTTCAAGGAGAACAAGAGGCTGATCGATCAACATGAGCAGCGTCGGGGTCGGGAAGTACTCGGCGAAGCTCTTACCGTTGACGGTGCGCTTGCCGGTACCCGGGACCAGCTGGACACGGGCGACGCTCTCTTTGCGGCGACCGGTGGAACGAGGTGCAGTGGCGTTGCTCATGCTCAGACCTTGGTGATATCGATGGATTCGGGCTTCTGGGCGGCGTGGGGGTGCTCGGCACCTCCATAGACATGCAGCTTGAGCAGCATGCGACGGCCCAGAGTGTTCTTGGGAAGCATTCCCCAGACAGCCTTGCGAATGGGCTTCTCGGGATCCTTGGCCAGCAAATGCTGGTACGTGATTTCCTTGCCGCCACCCATGTAGGTGGAGTGACGGAAATAGGTCTTGGTAGCGAACTTGTCGCCCGTCAACTTGGCGAAGTTCGCATTGATCACGATGACGTTGTCGCCCATGTCGTGATGCGTGTCGTAGGCAGGCTTGTGCTTGCCCTTGAGGATGTGGGCCACCCGTGAAGCGAGACGACCGAGGACGACGTCTTTGGCGTCGACCACAAGCCACTTGCGCTGGATGTCCTTTTCGGGAAGCGTGACGGTACTCATGACAGACCTTCTCTTTCAAACCTTCAGAAACGGTAGGCCGCGAAATTTAGACCTCCCCGCGAGGATGGTCAAGGCCAATGGCGTGTTTTCATCGCCAAGCCTCCATTTTCATGACCTCAGGGGGTGGATTTTGCAATGACCTTGCGCGTGAACAATCGCCATGTGGGAACTTCCGATTCCAACCAGAAAGCCAAAAGCGTCGCGAGAAGGAAGGACATGTCCCGGGCAATGGTGAGAATGGACACGGGATCCGTGGCCTCCCCGCCTTGAGTGAAACACCCGCAATGGATGTTGATCCCCCGGAAGACGGCTTGCGCAATGGCCACGAGGAACATCGCCATCATGCCCGACAGGAGCGCTGCACATGCGCGAGCCCAGACCCCCGAAAGGATGAGCACCCCGACGACAAGCTCGAGCCAGGGAAGCCACAGCGAAAAGACGTTCACAAGCTGGCGTGGCAACAGATGGTAATTGAGGACCGTATCGGAAAACGCCTGAGGATGAATGATCTTGTCGGACGCCGCGTAAACGAACAGAATGCCGCAAAAGAGCCGCAAGACGAGAATGACCAGATTGCGCCATATGTTCATTTCTCGATGATCTCCCCCGCATCGCGCCACTCCACCCATCCGCCGAAGAACAGATGGATGTATTTGTAGCCAGCATCGTGAAGAGATTTGGCAAGCACCTCCGAAGCGCGACACTCGATTCCGTCGCAATAGACCACGAGCGGCCGATCGAAGGGGACGGAGTCGCGAAAGGCGGCGATGCGATCCTCGAACTCGAAATCGGGGTAGTTCGTAGCCCGAGGAATGCGGCCACGCCGGAACGCATTGGCAGGCCTCGCGTCGACGAACAGGACTCGAGAGTCCGCGAGCAGAATGCGAGCCGTGTCGAGATGGATGGGCGTGACACCCTCCTTGCGAACGATCTCTTCGGCCGAAGCTCGAATCAAGGGGATTCGTTCGGGGCGTACGAAGTTCACCACAAGCGCAAGCGCGAACGAGATCGCGAGCAATACCCCTGCCCGTATGAGAATCCGCGTCAAGGCGAGAATCCCACGACGCGCACGCGCACACTGCGCTGGACGGAGCGTTTGAGCTCCAATTGAACCTCGTCACTCAGGCTGCGCCGCCCGTCGCGGGCACCCTGACGCGGCTGCACGGTCACGAGATAACCTGAAACCGCCGACTTCCCGGTCGTGACAGTCCATCGATCGTCAACACGAAGAAGGCCGACCTGAGCCCATTGCACATCGACCGCACCCCTCGCCGCGGACGCTTTCTCGATCCCGAATGCTCCTCCCGTCGTATCGACGAGAATGATCTGCTTCCCTCCGCCCTTCTTCCAATCGCCGAGATCGATGTACTCGGGGATGGCGATGATGGCGGGGCGGACGTCGGCCTCGTAATGGAAAAGAGGTACTGGAGGAGCTCCCGGACGGAAAACAGCCTCGACGGGGAATCCAACGCGATCGGTGAGTCCATCCGTCGAAAGCTTCAGATGCAGGCGCACCACTCCGCCCGGGGGAACAGTTGCGGAAGAGTTCGGCGTGACGACAAGGCAAGGGCATCCCGAATGGATCTCGGCCAGCTCCACGGTGTGATCGGAAACGTTCCGGCAGGTGACATCCGTCACGAGGTCGCGGCCCTGTGCAACGCGGCCCGCATCGTGAACGGAAGGGCCGCATTCGAACGTTGCCGAGAAGACAGGCGCGATGCCTGCCGCCATGAGTACAAAAGAGAGTCGTCGCGTCATCGGGGTTGCAATATAACCGGATCGGAAGCGAACAACCCGGATCTCAAGGGCGGAGAGCGGAGTCCGCTCGGATGCCGGTCTCGCGAATCCAGGCGGCGCACGAGTCTCCGGCTGCCGAGAGTTGCCATGAAAGTCCACCTGTCCCAGGCCGCAGCAGGCCGCTGGACTCTCGTTTGTCGACCCAGCTCCACTGGCACCAGCTCACCTTTTGCCATGGGTTGTCGCGCAGGTACTCGATGAATCGCCTTGATGCCGCCCAGTCCTGGCGCCCATCGCCCGAAGCCTCGCTGACACCCCACTCGGTCGCGAAGACCGGAATCTTCTCGAGAACCCCCTTCAGGTCGCGATCCATCCCATGCGTGGCCGCGTACCCATGGTAGGTGTACATGACATTGCGGACCGGTCGTCCCGAAGCATCGTCGGTCAGAGGATCCAGCGCGGAATACTTGGTCCAGCGCGACCATTCCTGACTGCCGACGATCACGACCGTAGCCGTGTCGTGGCGCCGGATTTCGGCGAGGATATCGCGCGCGTAGGTCTTGATCTCAGACCAGCCCACTCCAGTCGGCTCGTTGCATATCTCGAAGAGAACGCCTGGATCGTTCCTGTACTTCTTCGCCATATGCTTCCAGAATGTGCGAGCTTGATCGATGTACAAGTTCGGATCGTCGACCACATGCCAGTCGATGACGGCGTAGGCGCCTTCCGAACGGATCCAGCGGACGATCGTGGCCACTTGGGCCTCGTAGGTCGCCGGAGCTCGCGCGTAATCGAAGGCGGGAACGGGGATGCGCACAACCGTCGCTCCCATGTTCCGCACGATGTATCGGACGGCGGTCGGCTTGAGATTCTCCTCGTGCCAGTTGATCCAGAACAGGGATACCCCCCGAAGCTGGATCGGCTTGCCTGCCGAGTCGGAAAGCTGCACGCCTTCCACCCGAAGCTTCCCGTGACGTGCGACGAAATCGTTCGCATCACCGGGCACACCGTTTCCGGAGCACCCCGCCAGAAGCATGGCAGTGGAGAGGATGTACGCGACCGGCGATCCGCCAAACAGCTTCACTTGCGCCCCTTGAACCACCACCAGGCGAACGAGCCCAATGCCACGGCAAGAAGGAAATCGAGCACCCAGATGGGTGCTGCAAGGATGCGAAACGCTTGAGACATGGAGTTGCCGATATCGAACATGAAGGGGTATGTAGCTGGATCGGAGACGTCACGTCAACAGCTTCGTCCTGGATCCCGCGAAAGCCGCAACGCGTTTGCTCGCCCCCCCCCTTCAGATGGGGCGCGTGCCCTTCCGGGAAAGTCTGTGGCGATGGGCGATGCCTTCGATCAGATCGAAAAGGGTCTCGGCCGCGAAGGGGCGTTCGATCCGATTCGCCTCTGGAAGCGCCTTTTCGCCTCCGAGCTGGACAACCGCGATCCCAGGATGCCACCGTCGCAATCGCTCCCATTCCAGATCCAGTGTCGGCGAGTCGCCATCAAGCAGGAGCGCGTCGGGAGCAATGTCGATCAACGTCGACTCGTCCTCGTCCACCCCGATCTGTTCGACCAGATGGCCGCGATTGCCAAGCATTCCCGAAACCATGGTCCATAGGAACGGATTGGACAGGTGCGCTAGCACATGCGCCTGCGGACGCATCGCCTTCTCGATGGCATCGAGAAGCTGGGATGGCGACAGGGGTCGCCGCAGAATCGCCTGGACACCCTCGTACCGTCGGATTCCGTCATCATCGAGAAGATCCGTGCGAGACAGGATGATGATCGGGGATTCAGCGAAGGCGGGATTGGAGCGAATGATCGGAAGCGTGGGAAGCGCATCCTCTCCGAGACTTTCGATATCGGCGACAAGAACCGCTATGCGCATCGACTCCGGAATCGAGAGCGCCGCTTCCGGAGCGAGAATCTCCACGGGCTCGAGTCCGACGCATGCGAAAAGATCCAGGATGGCCGTGCGCAAGCAGGCGCGTCGCACCAGGACGGCGACCGGACCGCATCCCGTCCACGGAAAGCTCAACGGTACGAGCCGCGAAGCATCGGATGGCGCGGCGACATCGATCTCGAAGAAGAATTCGCTACCGTCGCCCTCCTCGCTTTTCACCTGCAATTCCCCACCCATCTGCTCGACGATCTTGTGGGCGATGGCAAGCCCCAGGCCAGTCCCGCCTCGGCGCTTGGAATCTTCCGCGGAAGCCTGCACGAACGGATCGAAAATCGTTCCGATGACACTTTTCGGAATTCCGGGGCCCGTGTCGCAGACGGAGATCCTGATCCGATGAAGGCATCCGTCCTGGCCAACGCGCCGCACATGGAGGACGACCTCGCCCCGCTCCGTGAATTTCACCGCGTTGCCCACGAGATTGTGGAGCACCTGCCTCATGCGCTCCGAATCGATGTGCAGATGCGAGGGCAGATCCGCGTCGAACACCAGAGTGATGTCGATTCCCTGGCGGTGCGCCATGGGCGCCAGAATGCGGACCGGCTGATGGAAGAGCGTTTCCGTGGCGACGTCTTCTGGAAGCAGTTCGATCCGTCCTGCCTCGGAGCGGGAATAGGTGAGGATGTCGTTGATCATCGCGAGAAGATTCTCCGATCCTCCGCGGAGAAGTTCGATCGCCTCGCGTTGGGACGCGTCGAGGCGGGTCTTCGCGAGAAATTCCGTGAGGCCGATCATGCCGTTGAGAGGAGTCCGGAGATCGTGGCTCATGGACGCGAGGAAGATCCCCTTCGCCTGGATGCCGGCCTGCGCCGCATCCAAGGAACCTTCGAGACGTTCCTGGACGCCGACGAGCCGGAGGACAAGCTGGTCGACCGCGCTGCCCAAGGCGCCGATCTCGTCGCTCGCGCCATCGCCGAAGGGTCGCGTCATGGTCGGAGAATCACTCCCGTAGGCGACGACATCGCCCGAAAGCCGCAAAATGCGCCGGATGACGAGACGTTCGAAGATCCACAGGGAAAGGAGGCTTCCGCCAAGGATTCCCACGAACAAGGCGATGCCGAGATGCCGCCGTATCCTGTACGCGACGAGGTGGATCACCCTCTCGTGCTCGATCTGCACGCGCGCGACCATGCGTTCCCCCGAGATCGGCACGTCGAAGGAGAGCAAGACGACGGAATCGTTCCGCAAAGCGATGGAGTCTCCGCGTCCAGAAGCGCGAATCACCACGTTCTTTCCGAGGGCCGAGGAGAAGTACTGCTCCTCGAGACGGTCGATTCTATGCCCGATGACGATCCATCCGGAAGACGTGTTCGGACGAAGCGCGTGCCTGACCGGCCTCGCGGAGAAGAGTTCGAGGGAGTCACCGCAACGGTACACGCCCTGCGCTGGACCGGAAAGATTCGCCACGACCTGCCGCAGGCAGGCGGTATCGGTTTTCAAAGGATGGCGGCTCTGCATGTCGAACGAATAGATCGCCGCGACGCTTCGATCCCGGCGAAAGAACCCGTAGTCCCTCTCCCGAAGGATCGCCAGGACGGAATCGCTGATGTTGTCACGCAGGAACGCGGGGTTCCCGTCGCGCAGCCAGTCGTCCAAATCGTTCCATTCCGCCCAGTCGTGGGCCTTCATGTCGATTCCGGCGAGACGCGCCTCGAAGAGGCTTCGCGCACGTCGAATCGTCTCGTCGAACTCCCTGCGTTCGATCTGCTCGTAGCCCTTGTCCAGGAGCGCAATCGCGGCCATCCACAGCACAACTGTGGTGAGGCCCCATATGGCAAAAATCAGCAGGAACATCCTGCTGCGCAAACCCCTGCAAACGCGTGGACACGTCACGCCGAGGATGCCTCGCTCTGTTCGATCTTCATCTTCATGCGGTTTCGTTTCTCGATCGCGTTCTCCATGGCGGCGACGACCTCTTCGAGAGTGCTCCGCAGGAGCCCGAAATCACATGTTCCTGATTGACGGAATCCGTCAATCAGGGCGGAGAGACGAGCGGTCGTCAGGATCGCGGCGCCATCCCGGAGCGCGATCACCGCGCGCCCCAGTTTGTCGTCGACGCCGGAGGGGGAAGACGAGACCAGGGAGGTCGCAACGTCCTTCGCCTGGGCGCAGAACGCATCGAACAACCGTTCGAACTGTTCCACGTCCAATCCGCTCTTCTGGAGAACATCGAACTTGGCTCGCAAGACGCCCTCCCGAGCCGGCACATGGCTCTCGGCCAGGAGCGCCCTCACCTTGGGAATGAGGATTTCCTCCTTCAGAGGCTTGACCAAGTAGTTGCGGCAACCCGTCTGCACCACCCGCCGGACGGTCTCCGCATCGTTCAAGGAGCTGACGACGAGAACTGGAATATCCTTCCATTGCGGGATCTTGCGCAATTCGTCGAGGAGCTGCAACCCGTCCATTTCGGGCATCATGAGATCCGTGAGGATCATCTGGATGTCGTCCCGGGTGGCGAGCTTTTCCATGGCTTGCCGCCCTGTCTTGGCCACCACGACCTCGAATCCATTCGAAGTCAACATGACTTCGAGCATCCGCAGGCTGATCGTATTGTCTTCAACGATGAGAAGTGTCACGGCGCGTCCTCCGTGGGGGGATCGTACCACCTTCTCTCTCGCGCTACAACCTGTCTCGGATACTTCCGCCCGGCCTCAAGGCTGGCGGGTCACGCGGACGATCGCGCGATCCGCCGCGAGATTGCGCAATCCCATGCGCAGGAGAGTCTTCCCGATCCAGGAGTCGCATTGCTCGCGGGTCTCCAGGATCTCGATGCCGTGGGTGCGGCAGTACGCCTCGAAATCGGACAGCGTGAACGGATGCAGGTTGGGGGTCTCGTACCACTCGAAGGGAAGGTCCCTGGTCATGGGCATGCGCCCACCGAAGAGGACCTCGAGCCGGCATCGCCAGTTGGCGAAGTTCGGAAACGAGACCACCGCCTCGCGCCCCACCCGGAGGATCTCGCGCAACGCCACCGGAGGCTTCTGCACCGCCTGCAGGGTCTGGTTGAGCACGACGTGGTCGAAAGACTGGTCGGGGAACTCCGAAAGGCCCGCGTCGACGTCGCCCTGGATCACCGACAGGCCCCGATCCAGCGAAGCGATGACCGCATCGAGATCGATGTCGACGCCGATACCCGTGCAACCCCGCGTGCGCACGAGGTGTTCGAGAAGAGATCCATCGCCGCAACCGACGTCCAGCACGCGGGAGCCGGAGGCCACCATCGAAGCGATCACGCGACGATCCTCGTCGGAACGGAAGAGCTGGTGCGCCGAGTCCTGGATGCCTGAATCCTTCGCATCGCGTTTCGATGCCGATCCCGAAAGGAAGGCGCGGACCACCTGTGCCAGCTTCTCGTCTTCCAGAAGGAATCCATCGTGCCCGTGCGGGCTTTCCAGGACGCAGAAGCTCGGCGTCCGTCCTGCCTGCAGCAGGGCGTCGGCGACCTCGCGCGAAGCCGCGGCGGGGAGCAGCCAGTCGGAACTCAGGGCCACGACGAGATAGCGGCACCTGCTGCGCTCGAACGCCTCGACGAGGCGCGCGTTCGCGATCCGTCCCCGCTCGGCCTCGTCGGCCTCGGAAGAAGGCAGCGCGGTCCTCCCCCACTCGAATCCGAGGTCGAATCCGTCCATCGCCTGCGTGATGAGGAGATACGCATTCGCGTCGAAACGCGCCACGAACTTCTCTCCTTGGTACTCGAGGTACTTCTCGATCTCGAAAGCCGTATGGAATCTCTCCGGCTCGTCGTCCTCGCGCTGGCGCCGCCCGAACTTCGAATCCATCTTCTCGGCCGACAGGTAGGTGACGTGCGCGATCTTGCGCGCGAGCGACAATCCCGCGGCAGGGCCTCCTCCAGACGAATATTGTCCGTTGCCCCAGTTTTCGTCGTTGAGGATCGCGTTGCGTCCGATGATGTCGAATGCGAGAGCCTGGGCGGAGAGGCTGGCGGCGGCGGCCACGCAGACGCAGCGCTCGACGAGTTCGGGGTGGCGAAGACTCCATTCCAGGGCCTGCATGCCGCCCATCGAACCACCCACCACCGCGTAGAGGCGCCCGATCCCCAGATGTTCGAGGAGGATCCGTTGGGCTTCGACCATATCCCCGATGGTGAGATCGGGGAAGCGCGAGCCGAACGATCGTCCCGTCTCGGGATCGATGGAGACCGGTCCGGTCGTGCCACCGCACCCCCCCAGGACGCTCGCGCACACGACGAACCATCGCGTCGTGTCGATGGGCTTTCCTGGACCGACCATGTCGTCCCACCAGCCGCGCGTACGCAGGTCGGGGGGATCCCCGTAGAACCCGGCGACATGGCAGTCCCCCGTGAGAGGAGGCGCCATGAGGATCGCGTTGCCGCCATCCGGAGCCAAAGTTCCGTAGGTTTCGTAGGCGACCTCGAGGTGCGACAGAATCCGTCCACCGTCGGTACGGAAGCCGCCATCCCCCAGATCGAAGGAAACGGTGCGGCGATGGACGACTCCGACGGAGTTTTCCAGTACGGAGGAGGCTGCGACGCCCTCCAGCGATGCGGATTCGGCGATGCCCACCTTCAGTCCTCCCTTGTCCGTCCGGCCGACAAGACCCAGATCGGCTTGTATCCCTGGTAGGCCCCAGGGCGGTTCCAGAACACGGCGGCGGATTCCGTCAGACGCCCCGGCACGACCGAAACATAGAGCCGATCGGCGTAGATTCGGGACAAATGCAATCCTCGGCCCCGGGAATCCTGGAGTCCTTCCCCGTGCAGATGCCGATCCAGCACGCGCAACGCCTCGTCCGGACTGAGACTCCCAGCCTCGTCGCGGACGAGAAAAACGTGCCGCGTATCGTCGCACCCCCATTCCACGCGAGCGGAAACGCCTCCGCCGTGGTGGAGTGTGTTCGTCATCAGCTCGTCGAGCACCAGACGAAGACGGCGCGAGGAGCGCAGATTTCCGGGCATCGTCGCAAGGACGTTCCGACAGGCGCCCGCGACATCGTCGGGAGCGCCGACATCCATCGCGCCGAGACGGATTCCGTTGTGGGAGAGGTATTTCTCGACGCCGACATCGAAGCCTCGCACCCAGCTCGCCAAGGCCATCACGATCTCTTCCAGAAGAAGCGGATGCGTCTTCGATGCGATCAAGGACAATCCGGCCGCCCGCGCCGGCGCGACAAGATCGTCGACGCTCCGCGATGTCCAGAGCCCGCACGGAACGCCTTGCGCGGCAAGAGCCTCGAGATCGTCCAGGTATTGCGCCTCCCCCAGCGCGGCATCGAGTTCGCCGCGCTTCGCAAGCGCGAAGGCGTCCTCCCTGCAGGAGGGATCAAGCACGATCACGGTGTCGCCCAAACGAGCGGACACGGCCTTGACCAAACGAATATCCGGCTCGAGAAGAAGAATGTTCATGGATGGGACATGGTCAGAAGAAATCGGCCACGAAAGCGAGCCAAGAGGGAGGAACAAGGTACTCGAGGACGGGAACACCAGCCATGGCCAGAAGAACAAGGGCGAGCTCCAGCGTGATCACCACGGGAATCGCACCGATTGCGCAGAAGGCGATCCAGACAAGCCCCTTCCGGATCTCGCCCTTGGGCGCGATCCGGCGCAACCAACGCGACGGCTCAGCCAGGTCCGACCGCCTTGCGAACCATCCATGCCCGATCGCCGATCAGGATGGGACGCTGGCGCACCCCCTCCAGGAAGATCGTGGACGAGTTCGAAGTCGTGCGAATCACGATGCCGTAGCCGCGCATGGCGGCGATTCCTCTGCGCTCGCCGGCGGACATGAATTCGAAGATGTCGCCTTCCCGAATCCCGCCCTGCGAACCGCGATCGATGACGATGTAGTTGCCAGGCATCTGGATCTGCGAATTGCGCGTATTGCCGATGACACGGGCAGGATCAACACCTTCCACGGAGGTGAAGCCGGTGACCATCCTCATGGGAGGAGGGTTGTGGATGCGCGCAACGGCGTGCAGACCAGCATCGCCGTACACGCGTTGCAAAAGGCAACGACTGGAATCGGAGGTGGACTCGACGACGACGCAGATCCCACGCACCTGTTCGTAGCGTCCTTTGACCTTGGGGTCGACGAACCCCACGACGCGCTCATCGGATTCGACGATTTCGAGGAGGCTACCCAGCTGGATCCCCTTGTCGGTGCCCAGCGATGTTCCCACGACAGTGCCAGGCCGGATCATGTGCCGACTGGCTTCATAACCCCAGTCGAGCTTGGATTCGGCACCGGCAGGGATTTCGGAAGGCAGATAATGCACCGGAGCGATGCGCATCGCATCGGGGTTCAAAACGCTCTGGGCTGGCGAGGTCGCAAGCTTCACGATCCGCTGCGTGTCGATCACCGAAACAGCCTGCAATTCCGGATTCAAGGGGAATTCGGCAAGAGGGTCACCCGACGAGACGCGAACCGGTGCACCGGAATCGGTCGTACGGCCATGTGCGCCCGAATCACGCATGTTGTCGAGATGGACCGTATCGCCCGGATAGATCCAATGGGCATCCGCGATCTGCGGATTGTACTGCCACACCGTCGGCCATTTGAACGGGTCGCCCAGATAGGCACCCGTGATGTCCCATAGGGTATCGCCCGAGACGACGATGTGCGTGGTGCCGGCCGCGAAGGCCGCAGAGAGGGCGCCGATCAGGACAAACAGAGTCCGGGAGCGGGTCATGGATGCCTCCAACGTGGCTCGGGTCGTCACAACCTGTTGACGTACCGTTACTTACGTGATATTGCAAAGTGTAAGATAATCCTGCGTGAAAGACCACCGGCTCGAGAGCGTATCCATTCAAACCAGACGAAGCCTTTCAAATCAAGGTACCTCACCTCTTTCGGAGATGAGGTGGCTACTTTGACCACCATGCGCCGGACCATCGCGATTCTCGTTTTCGTCCTTTTCTTGGGATTTTTCGCTACCGCATTCATCCCGTTCGCGGGCAGAGGACCTGCCGAGTCATTCGTGATCCACCCCGGGGACGGTGCATCGTCCGTCAGCAAGCGATTGTTGCAAGCGGAACGCATCGCATCCTGGCAACGCCCCACATTCCTGATCCTGGCGCGCGCAACACAACTCCAGAAGAGACTTCGGCCAGGGCTTTTCCAGCTTCCCGCCTCCGCTTCGGCCTGGCGACTGGTTCGCCTGCTCGAGACCATCACGCCGCGTTCCCTGCGTGTCACGCTCCCTGAAGGCCGCACCTGCGAAGATTTTTCCGGAATCCTCGAACGCAACTGGCTTGGGGACAGTCTCGCCTTGGCGCGCCTGTGCCGCGATTCGATTTTCGCAGCATCGCTGGGCATCCATTCCGGCTCGCTCGAAGGCCATCTATTCCCCGACACCTACCTCTTCGAAGGCGGAGAATCGGCACAGGACATCTGGCGCACACTGCATCGTCATTTTCTCCAGGTGATGAGCGAAGTCGCCGATACGGCATCCCCCGTGTGGCGCAAGTACGGCGAGACCGGAACCCTCACTCTCGCGAGCATCGTCGAACGCGAAGCGGCTGTCCGCAAGGAAGCGCCTCTCATCGCGGGAGTCTTTTGGCTTCGCCTGCGCGATCAAATTCCTCTGGGAGCCGACCCGACCGTCCGCTACGCCTTGGGCAAGTTCACGGGGACGCTCTCGAAGAAAGATCTCGCACTCCCCTCGCCTTACAACACGCGCCTCTACGCCGGACTGCCTCCCGGCCCCATCGCCAATCCTGGAAAGGACGCCCTCAAGGCCGCGATGCACCCCGACACGACCGGTGGCTGGCTCTACTTCGTCGCCAAGGACGACGGTTCACGCGAGCACTTCTTCGGACGCACGCTCAACGAACACGTCCATTACAAACACCAGGCCGAACGCAATCGAAAAGCATCGGGCGTCATGACCCCCTGACAGCCGGAACGACGTTCACGGCCCGGAGAAGGAGTTTCTCTAGCGGACCTGGACCTCGGCCTTCATCGAACCTCGCGAACGAGGCAGGCGAGGATCCGCCCCGAACGCATGGATGCGATCACGGCGGCGACAGCACTCCTCCCCCGTCCCGTAGAAGACCGTGGTCTTTCCGCACAGATCGACCTCGACCGCGCAACGGAACGCGGAATCCCGGGCAAGTCCGCAACAATGCACAAGCATTTCCACGACGTAGTCGTAAGTGTGTTCGTCATCGTCGAACAGGACCACTTTCGATTGGCGCAGCAGAAGCGTCTTCTCTTCGGTCCCGGTCTCCGTCTCGGTTTCCGAGAGCGGTGCCCCTACGTCTTTTGGCACTCGCGAAGAACCACTCATGTCGAGGTCACCCTTGTCCATAACGCGTTCCATGCTTCTTCCTGAGCCCCCGGCGCGAAGGGGCCAAGCCCGAAGTTCGAGGACATCCACGAGTTGATGTGGACGATTTCCTGGCGAAGGAAGAACGCCTGCCGCGAGGCAAGGAACGCGAGATCCTGGCACATTTCCGGAGGAAGCCATGCGTCGAGCGGATTGAATTCGCCAAGATCGGCGGGTTCGAGGACCATCTCCATGTAGCGTCGGAAGAACCGTTCCGAGGCTTCGCGATGGATTTCCTCGTGCTCGCCCAGAAGTTTTTCGAAAATGCCTGGACCAGCCCCTTTGAGCATTCCCACGAGCGCAGGCAGGAATCCGTCGGGGAGAAGATCGGCCAGCCGCAGGATTTCGCTCGCGGGAAGATCCGCGAGAGCACGGCGATCGGCGATAGGGCGTCCGAGAAGACGTCCGAAATGGACCAGAACCGGACCTGCCAGATCGTCGGGTAAGAGCATCGTCGCTCAAAATAGCACCAGAGCTATCTTTCGGATCCCCTATGACGAACAACCGCCTCTTCCTGGCGCTCCTCCTGACAGGGATCGCAACCTCCCACGCAACCGACGAACGCTCGCTTGTCCCTCCCGTGCGCGGCGCCTACCTGGGCTGGCGAGCCGAAGCCACCGCGAATCCCTATGGAGGCGCGTTCGGAGGCTGGTTCGGATGGCGCGAGCCGCTCTTCGAGAGTTCATCGGATTGGCTTGCCTACAACTTCATGGGCATCGAATTTTCCGGTGCGGCGCGTACGCACGAAACACACATCGGCGCCCGGCTCATGATGCAGCCCACCAGCAACGTCCAAGCGTCGTTGGACTACCGGCGCATCGCATTCCCCTGGGGCATCGCCAATCTCGGCAACGGCTCGCCCAAGCTCGAAGACCGCATATGGGACGACTGGGACTGGGGCGCCACCCGCTGGGGCGACGAGTTCACAGGTTCCGTCGCTCTCCAGAAGGAAGTCGGAAGAGTCCAGGGACGCGCACGTCTCGATTGGAGCCGCATCGACATCGACAAGGTCGACGAAGACGGCGCCGTCTACATCCCCTCCGAAGACATCCCCGTCTCTTCGCGCGACGACATTCTGCGTACCGACGCCTACTTGGGATATCGCGTCGCCAGCCCATTTCTTTCAGCCTGGGGACTCGCCTACACGCTTGTCCATTCGGTGGATGCGGACTACACTCGCGACCGCGTCGGCGTATGGCTCCAAGCATGGCCCTTCTCGTCGCGTTCCCCGAACGCGCTGATGCGCTACTGGAGTGCTCGCGCCAGACTCGATATCTGGCTCGATCACGAGCTTCGCAAGCGGGAACCGCGCCTCGAAGTGACCATCGGCTGGGAAAAGAATCTCCTCGCTCCTCTGGAAGACTGAACCAATCCATCCAACTGACGGAAACAGCAACATGAAGCTTTCGAAATCCAGTCGTTTCGCCGCTCCCACCGGACCCGTGGTCACGATCGTCCTCGACGGCGTGGGTATCAGCCCTCGCGAGGATGGCGACGCCGTCAAAACCGCGCGTACGCCGTTCCTCGACAGCCTGATGAAGGACTACCCGATGACCACGTTGCGGGCCCACGGGACCGCGGTCGGACTCCCGTCCGACGACGACATGGGCAATTCCGAAGTGGGGCACAACGCGCTGGGCGCCGGTCGCGTGTTCGCGCAGGGTGCGAAGCTCGTCGCCGAATCCATCTCCTCGGGCAACATGTGGAATGGCCAGGCTTGGAAGGATGTCGTCACCGCCGGCAAGGCCGCCACGATGCATTTCCTCGGACTTTTCTCGGATGGCAACGTCCACAGCCACATCGACCATCTCAAGGCGATGATCGAACGCGCGAAGGTCGACGGCGTAAGGAAGGTGCGCGTCCACATCCTCATCGACGGTCGCGACGTCGGCGAAACCTCGGCTCTCGAATACGTCGAACCCTTCGAAGCGTTCCTCGCCAGCCTCCGCACTCCCGACTTCGACGCGAAGATCGCCTCGGGCGGCGGCCGCATGAACATCACCATGGATCGGTACGAAGCCGACTGGAGCATGGTCGAGCGCGGCTGGCGCATCCATGTGCAGGCGCTAGGCCGCGCCTTCGCTTCGGCCAAGGAGGCCATCGAAACCTTCCGCACAGAGAAGCCAGGGACCATCGACCAGGATCTGCCCGGTTTCGTGATCGCCGAAAACGGCGCTCCGATCGGCAAGATCGTCGACGGCGACGCCGTGGTATTCTTCAACTTCCGCGGCGACCGCGCCATCGAGATCAGCCGCGCCTTCACCGAGGCGAAGCTCGACAAGTTCGACCGCCAAGTGTTCCCCAAGGTCGTCTACGCAGGCATGATGCAGTACGACGGGGATTTGAAGCTGCCCGAACGCTTCCTCGTCACGCCTCCGGCGATCGACCGCACGCTCTCCGAGTTCCTCGCCGACACCGGCGTGAAGAGCTACGCGATCTCCGAAACACAGAAGTACGGACACGTCACCTACTTCTGGAACGGCAATCGTTCCAGCAAGTTCAACGACGCCCTCGAGACGTTCGTCGAGATTCCTTCCGACGTCATCCCCTTCGAGCAGCGCCCTTGGATGAAGTGCGCCGAGATCACCGACGCCCTCATCGATGCGCTCGAAAGCGGCAAGCACGACACGCTGCGCGTGAACTACCCCAACGGCGACATGGTTGGGCACACGGGCAACTTCGAAGCCGTCGTGACATCCATGCAGGGTCTCGACCTCCAGCTCGCGCGCTTGATCCCGGTGATCCTCGCCAAGAACGGCATCGCCATCGTGACCGCCGACCACGGCAACGCCGACGAGATGTTCGAGCTCGACAAGAAGGGCGTCGTCAAACGCGATGGCAACGGCAAGGCCAAGGCCAAGACCAGCCACACGCTGAACCCGGTGCCCTGCATCTTCGTGAGCAGGAACCCGGTCAAGCTCGCCGACGTGGACGCTCCCGGCCTGGCCAACGTGGCTGCCACGGTGTGCAACCTGCTCGGCTACGAAGCGCCCGAGGACTACCTGCACTCCCTCGTCAAGCCCGCCTGATCGCGAAGATCCTGAAGACAGAATCCGCCAAGCGCCTCCGGACACCGTCCGGAGGCGCTTTTCGCATGCATGGAAACGTCCATCCCCTCCTGTGCGACGAGCGTTCACTCCACTCGCACGAACTCCCCCACGCCGACATCGATTCGACGCGCGCACAGGAGCGTGTCCCGGCCATCGCGAACGCCCCAGACTCCGATCTCGAACTTGCCGGAAACGGGAAGTTCGACAGTTTCCGACAGTTTCCCAGGTGGGAGAAGCGGATCGAATTCGTGCTTCCAAGAGCCGATCGACACGGCCCGGAGCGTGTCGCTCCATGTGTTGCGCACCTGCATGCGCGCGGCCCCGCCCTCCAGATCCTGGAGACAGGAGCTAAGCAGAGCGACCGATGCGAGAAGGACGATGCAGGAGCGTCTCATCTGGACTTCCCGGGAGAAGGACGGCGGCCAGGGCGGTAGTAGGTCTCCGGCCCTTCCCACACCATCTGGAGACGCATCGACCAGACGGGCCACTCCGGATCGGTTCCGAACGCGGCAGCGTCTTCGGGATCGTTCCATCCGAACGTGAGAAGCGGGATGCGCACACGCACCCCAGGAAGCCGACGTCCGGACCGCGTACGCGCATAGGAAACGTCGAGGCCGATCACGCCTTCGGAGGAAAGATCGCACTCCACGCGCGCCTGCCGGAAACCTTCATCGCCAGCCTCGAATCGAGCGAGGATCCGGTCCTTCCAGAGGGGAATTCCGATTTCCGCTCCCACAGCGTCAACCGGCTCCCAGCGATTCCAGACCGCCTGGCTCCAGGAGACAGCGCCCTGGATCTGGGGAACGAACATCGGATCGGTGGAGCGAAGAGCCCACGGCGTGGACTCGAATCCCAGGCGCAGATGTTCCAAACCACCCTCGTCGGTCACAGCGAGATTCGAGATCCTCTTCCAGCGCCCCAGGACAAATCCCGACCATGAAGAAGCTTCGATGGTCTCGTCGTCGATGTTTCCCCTCCAGGAGACCTTCCGGCCATTCACCACGCCCCCCACGACGTCGGCCTGCAACGCGGGAACCGCGCACGCCACGCCCCAGGTCCAGAGAACGATATCCTCGTGGCTGCCACCCGCCCATCCGAAATAAGCGTCGTCCGTCCAGCCGCCTTGATCCCAGGCGCCGAGCAATCCCCAGCGCACGGCCGCGAGCGAATCCGGATCCTGCATGAGCGCGGCGATGCGGCGACGCTGGACATAGCCTTCCAGCGTCCCGTAAGGCCGCTCGTACGAAGCCCCGGAAAGCAGCGAGTTGGCCTGGAAGAGATCGAGGAACCCGGCGGCTCCTGGATGGAATCCACGGGAGACATCGTCGAGAAGACTCGTGGCGCGTACGCGCGATGGCGTCTGCGCAAAGAGTCCAGGAGCCAGCAAGGCGATGAGAGCGAGCGTACGGATGGCGCCTCCGCGGCGATGATGAAGAGGTTCCGCGACGCATCGTCGGATTGGGCGCGCGGCAGGACCCGAAAGATGCTTTCCACGGAGTCCGGGCCAGAGGGAAAGATCCGTCATGCCTGCCCGGATTTCGATTCGATGGGCAGCAGGATCCGAAAGACGGTTCCTGCACCGGGCTCGCTTTCGACGGTCGCATCGCCCCCGTGCGCACGTGCCACATCGCGCACGATCGCCAATCCAAGACCTGTTCCGCCAGCGTCGCGCGACCGTCCATGGTCGACCCGGTAGAATCGCTCGAAGAGATGCGCGATCGCCTCGGAGGTGATGCCAGCCCCTCGGTCGCTGATCGCGATCACCCACGACGCATCCCGCGCTTCGAGCCCTATGCGTACCGGCTCCCCCGCCGCGCCGTACTTCAGCGCGTTGGATACGAGATTCAATACGGCCCGCACGAGACGTCCCCGATCTCCTCGCAACAAGGCGGGCTGGTCCGGCAGATCGAAATCGAGACGAATCCGGCGTTCAAGCGCCTGCGGCTCGAGCGTGGATGTCGCTTGGCGGATGACGTCGCGCAGATCGAGTTCCTCGAGACGAAGGCGTCCTCCGGTCTCGCGGATATGCCCGAGATCGAGCAGGTCGCGCACCACGTCTTCGAGGTGGGTGGTGGCCGCGAGAATACGCTCGAGCGAACGCTTCCGGAAGCCGCTGTCGCCATCGTCCGGATCCAGTTCGTCGAGCAGCGTCTCGGCATAGCCGCGGATCGAGGTCAACGGCGTCTTGAATTCATGGCTCACATCCGACACCAGCCGCGTCTGCAACTTCTCCGCTTCGCGCGAAGCCGTCACATCGAACAAGGCCACCATGCACCCCCACCGTCCCATTTCCAACGGCGCTCGCGAAAGCCGGATGCGCCAAGTGCGGGAACCGACGAGGAGATCGAACTCGGCGTCGCTTTCCCTACGCAGGGAGGACCGAAGATCCTCGAGGAATTCCAGTCGGGTGGAGAGATTGAAGACGCTTCGTCCCCGCGCCTGGCGCGGCACCGCCTCGCCAAGGCGGTCACCGAATCCCAGGGCGCTCCAAGCGACGCGATTGCACAGAAGGACGCGCGACTGGTCGTCGAGGACAAGCACGCCTTCGGCGAGCGATTCCACGAATCGCTGCAAACGGCGATCCTCCAATCGCAGGCGCAGACGAAGATGGCGCACCTCGGCACCCAAGCCTCGCGCGAGACGGGCGGTCTCTTCCAATCCCCCCATCAGACGTGGAGGCGCATCGGGAGGACGGATGCCGCGTTCGGCCGCGCGAGCGACGTCGACGAGATGGGCGATGCGAGTACGCTCGGTGCGCAGAAGCCAACCAAGCAGGAGGAGAGGCAGCAACGATCCGAGCGCGACGGAACCGCCCGCCACGCCCCACACGACAGGATTTCTTGTGCCGATGCGCCCCACGGGAAGACTCACACGAAGCACCCTTCCGCCTGGAATGCTTCGCTCGGCCAGAAGACATTCGGTCGCCTTCTCGAGCAGATACCGCCGTTCCACGCCCGAGTGCGGCGCGAGGGCTCTCCGAGCGCTGTCGAGAACATCGATATCGTAGCGGCCACCTTCCGAAAGTTCGCGCAAGCGCGACGGATCGACCACGCAGGGTCTGGTGGGGCGATCCTCGCATGCAGCCATCTCGGCACCCAGGAGATCGGCACGCAGACGGATTCCGTCAACATGCCGCGCCTCGAGGCTTCCGCTCCAGCCGGCCCAGATCGCGAAAGCAGCCATGATCCATCCGATCAGAACGGGCAGGGCGATCGCCGCGAGGCGGGGAAGCGGCTTCAGACGAATCATCCGACGACCTCGGCCCGATCGGTTGGAAGCGGCTCCAGAACGACCTCGGGGCACGAAAGCGGAACGGGAACACGCAAGCGCGACCAGTCCTTGGCGCGCAGAAGTTCCTTGGCGGAAAACCGCAGGAGGAAGAGCGGTACGCCGGCGCGACGCGCAAGCCACGCGGCTCCATCCTTGGGTTGGAAAGCCGGCCCATTCGGACCATCCAGCGCCGTGACCAGCGGACGGCCTCCGGCAAGCCCTCGCAGAATCGCACGCGCCGCAGCCATCCCGCCTTGATGGCTCGATCCGCGCACAGGCACGAGTCCCGCTCCGCCAAGAACGTCCGCGAAGAACTGCCCGTCGCGAGAAAGGGAGATCAGCGCCATGGATCGCAACGGACGGAACAGCGCCGCGGCGAACAATGCGTCCTCGTGCCAGATCGCGAAGACGGCAGGACCATCAGGCCAATCCGCAGGACGAGCAGGACGCACGGAACGAAGCCAGCACCTGCCAAAAAAGGTTGCGATCATCGAATGCCAAAGGTAGTGCCACACCACATCCTGCCCGAAAGTCCTGGCCCCCGATCGCGCGATTCCCTGTGAGGGATGGGTTTGTGGTTATAACATTGGCAGATGACCCCCCGCAGGCGCCTTGTCTGGCAGCTTGGACTCTTGGCAACGGGCATCACAGTGATTCTCGGTTTTGTCGATATGGCGAGAGGTTTTTTCGTACCCGCTGCATTCGAATTGCTTGGTGGAATCACGGCAGCCATAGCGAGCTGGCTGGCTCTGCGTGGTCGCGAACGCCTTGCGACGAGCATTCTCCTCGGCACGATATTGGGCATCATTTTCGTATTCGACGACGGTTTCGCAGGAAATGGCAAGGCGTGGCCCCTCTACATTCCTTTCGTTCTCGTCGCCTTCTCGTCCGACGACGTGCACAAGCCTCGAACCGCTCTCGTCTGGCTCCTTCTTTCAGGCATCGCGGTGGCTCTGGTGAATTTCACCAGCCTCACCCCTCGCTGGGCCCTTTTGACTCCCGCCAACGAATGGACCGCCATGCTCCATTTCACCTGCGCAGGACTCGGCTCCACCATGTGCCTGCGTTTTTTGCAGAAGGAACAGGATCGGCTCCTGCGGGAATCGCAGGAACTCACACTCGATCTACGCGCAGCTCTGTACAGGACGGAACAGGCATCCCAGGCCAAGAGCGATTTCCTGTCCCACATGAGCCACGAATTCCGCACCCCCCTGAATGCGATCTCCGGCTTCACCCAGATCCTGATTCACGGCGGCGCGTCGCCATCGGAATCCGCAGAAAACCTCCAGGCCATCCGAACCTCGGCCGACCACCTCGTCCACCTTATCGGCGACATTCTCGACCTTTCACGCATGGAACACGGCCAGCTCGTGCTCGCACGGACCGCGTTCCATCCAACCGACGAAATCCACGCGGTTCACACCATGCTTCTCCAATCGGCACGAGAAAAGCAACTGACACTCGATCTGGAGATCCTCACGGGATGTCCTTGGGTGGAGGGCGACCCCGTACGCTGGCGGCAGGTCATTCTCAATCTTGGCTCGAACGCGATCAAATACACGGAATCTGGCAAGGTCCTGTTCCGGCTTTCCTGGCAACCCACGGACCTCCAGAATGGACGCATCTCGATCGATGTCGTCGACACGGGCCCGGGAATCCCACACGAACACCAAAACACCGTATTCCAGCGTTTCAAGCGACTGCCATCGCACGAGACCGGCCCCATCGGAGGGGCTGGCCTGGGACTTTCCATCGCACGGGACCTTGCCGAATCGATGAATGGCTTCCTTGTTCTCCATTCTTCGCCAGGAGAAGGGTGCACGTTCTCCTTTTCGATTCCGGTCCGCACGATGGAGGCTCCGAAGAAGGGATCCTCGGACTCATGGGAACGACCGTGGACCCCCCAAGGCTACCGGATTCTCCTTTGCGAGGACAATCGCCTGAACGTGAGATTGGCGACCCAGGTCCTCGCACGCATTGGTGTGGACCATGCCGTCGCGATGGATGGCCAGGCAGCGCTGGATCTGCTTGAGATGGACCATTTCGACGCGATCCTCCTCGATTTGCACATGCCCCGCAAAAACGGCTTCGAGGTCACTCGCACTCTCCGCAGCTCCATTCCCCCACACCCGCAGTCGACGATTCCGATCATCGCCCTGACGGCCGACGCGTCCGAAGAGACCTTGCAAAAGACTCGGGATGCGGGAATGAACGATTTCTTGGCCAAACCATTCCACCTTCCCGAGTTGGAGGAACGCCTGCGCAAGCTCCTCCGCAAACACCCCGTTCCATCGAAGACGGCGTGAACACTGTCAATTCCCCGACGCATCCAGATCCAATCACGATCGCTTTTTTGCGCAATCTATGCGCCTTGGGCGTCGCCATCTGCGTTGTCTTCGGCATTTTTCTCGCATGGGCTGGCTCCAGCACGCAAGCCTTCGGGATCGCGGGCATCGGCGCTGGCGCATTCCTGCTCCTGCGTCATGTGGCTCCACACGGTTGGCGCTCGACCCCCTTCCTCATCCTCGCCCTGGCTTGGTTGCTTGTCGGCCTTCTGGACGATGGGTTCGCATCTTCCTCGGCGGCATGGGTCTTCCATATTCCGATCGCCCTAGTGGGTTGGACGCTCTTCCCACGCTCGCGCCTTCGCTGGGTCGTCGTCGGGATGCCCATCGCGATCGTCCTCATCTCCAATCTGTCCGGCGGGACGCAACTGCTCCACACCGACCTTCCGCGACTCCACTCGGGTCTGCATGTCGCCGCCCACTTCATGGGCGCCTTCATCACCTCGATACTCTGTGTGCAACACCTCATGACCATGGAGGGCAACGCACGCGCCAAGCTCGAGGAAGCGAGAGCCAAGGCGGAACGGGCATCTCGAGCCAAGGACGAATTCCTCTCTCACATGAGCCACGAATTCCGCACGCCACTCAATGCGATCCATGGATTCACCGAAATCCTTCTACAGGAGACGACGACATCCTCGAACGAGGCGACCTCGCATCGCGACGAACGGATCGAGCACCTCGATGCCATCGCGTCGGCGACGGAACACCTCACCCACATCGTCGACGACATCCTCGATCTGTCCCGGCTGGAAAGCGGCGAAATCCGTCTTCAGAACAAGGCGTTCTCACCCACCCTGATCCTCCAGAACATCCGCGAGGCGCTTCTTCCTCAGGCCCAGGCGAAGCATCTGCACCTGGTGCTCGACATGCCGGAACGATTGCCGCACATCTTCGGCGATCCGGTACGCTGGAAACAAATCCTGATCAATCTCACGGGAAACGCGATCAAGTTCTCACAACACGGCACGATCCACATCGTGGCCTCCTGGCATCCGACAAGCACCAACAGCGGCCTCATCGAGGTGGAGGTACAGGACGACGGCCCCGGAATCCCCGGCGACATGCGCGAGCACATCTTCGACCGTTTCGTCCGCGCCGAGACGGTCGAGCGAGCCGGAACAAACGGGACAGGACTGGGTCTTGCGATCTCCCGCTGCCTGGCTCAGGCAATGAGTGGCCAGCTGACTCTGAAGAAATCATCCACGTCCGGATCCGTCTTCCATTTGTCGATTCCTTTCAGTCAAGCTTCCATGGACGACCCTGGCTCCAGTGGATTCCTCCGCACGAGCCCACTGAGTCTCAAAGGCTACCGGGTCCTTCTTTGCGAAGACAACCGGATGAACATCCGGCTGGCGACAAAGCTTCTGGATCGCCTCGAAGCGAACTACGACGTCGCCGAAGACGGAGGAAAAGCCCTGCATACGCTCCGCCACGAATCCTACGACCTGATCCTTCTCGATTTGCACATGCCTGTCGCCGACGGCTTCGAAGTGGCCGCTTTTCTACGCAGCCCCGAATGTCCCAAATCGAACATGGACGTGCCCATTCTCGCCCTGACGGCGGACGCCTTCGAAGAAACCCGCCACAAAGCTCGCGCAGCCGGAGTCGACGACTTTCTCGCCAAGCCGTACTCCTTCGCCGATCTCGCCTCACGTTCCATGAGGCTTCTGGAGCTGAAAGCGCGATCTCGTTGACCGACAGGTCAACACTCCGATGCCTCTGGAGTCCATTCTCCCCCATATGGACATCAATCGGATAGCAGAGTCCGAATAAGGCGGGTACATTTGCGGTGCCCGAGTTCACCACATTCGTCACGCATGTCCTCTTGCAGGTTCCGATGTCCTTCTCGTTCTTCCAAGCCTCAGAAATCATCATGGGCTTGTTCCGTACTCGGTGCACCCCCTCCATGCCCCCCCATGAACGACGCGTCCCGATGGCATCCGCGGGGCGTTCCGCCCTCATGGTCCTGCTGGCGTCTCTTTCTCCGACTTTCGCGGCATTCGGCATCACGAATTCCCTCCAGCCTCGCGTCGCCGACTCTCGCCTCGACTCGGCACTTGCCCGCACCTGGCGAGGTCTGATCAAGACGAACATCGACCCTTGGACCGACGGCCTCCTCCATCGTCCCAATGCCGAAATCCCCGGCGACGCCGTCTCCGAAGGCCAAGCCTACGGCATGATCCTCGCGCTCTACGCGAACGACCAGTCCACGTTCAACAAGATCTGGGACGCCGCCGAAAAGAACCTCTGGAACGCTGGCACAGGCTACTACGACTGGCGCTACAACAAAGGCGCCATCGTGGGTAGCGGCATGGCCACCGATGCCGACCAGGACATCGCCCTCATGCTCCTCTTTGCCGACAGCCTGGTGAAGAAGGGCATGTGGACCACCCACAAGAGTTCGAACAGCGTCGACTACAAGACCCGCGCCCTCACCATGATCAAGACGATCTGGGAGTCTGCCGTCACCGCGAACTACAACCTCGCCCCGGGTGCAAAGTGGGGCGGCGACGGATTCGTCAATCCCGGGTACTTCTCCCCGGCAACGTATCGCATCTTCGCCCAGTACGACGCCAGCCACAACTGGCTCGCGGTGGCCAACCAATGCTATGTCGTCCTCGCGAAGAATCCCGGCATTGCAAAGGGGCTCGTCCCCGACTGGATGATTCCGGACGGCACGTACTACAACGGCGATCTGGGCTACAACGCCTATCGCACCGGCCACGCCCTCTACAAGGACGCCATCCGTATCCACTGGCGTCTATCCCTCGACTGGCTCTGGTTCGGAGAACCTCGCGCCAAAGCCTTCCTCGATTCCGCCGCAGCCTTCATCAAGACTCCCGATCGTGCGAATTTCTACGACATGGAAGGCGCCATCATCCCTGTCGCCGACACCTTCACGCTTGGCAGCGGGCTTTCCCGTTCCCGCCAGGAATACTCGGAACTCACCCTGGGGATGTGGGCCTGCGCCGCCTTCGCATCCAAGGGAAGCGACAGCGTCGGAGCCTGGGTCGATTCGCTCATGGCCTTCCTGCCTGACGGCGCCACCAGCTGGGGCCGTCCCTCGGACACCGACATCCCCGCTCGCAACGGCTCGACGCCCAATGAGCAGTATTTCGAACAGTTCCTCGCCTGGTTCGGCACGGCTGTTCTGGCCGGACGCTTCTCGAACATCCTCGAGGACCTCGACGACCCCAATCCATCCCTGGCCATCGACTGGGTCACGCCACCACCCTACGGACCGACCTCGGTCGACCTCCAGGAGGGCCCATGCACTCTCTCTGCCAAGCTGAACAAGGCGGCAAACTGGACTGTCGCGATCCAGGCCTATCCCAACGGCGTGAGCTGGAGCGCCTCGGGCCGCTCCGAAGCCATCGACGTCGCGTGGAACGGATTCGACGCCAACGGCAACCCCTTCCCACAGGGGTGGTGTCTCGTCACGACATCCGTCCGCGGCCTCTCCAGCCGACTCGGCTGGGTGTGGCTTTCGCACCATCGCGACATCCGCCTCTCTACCGACTGGATCATCGTCGACGACTTTTCCGCTTCGTCGCTTTCCCCCAACGTGGGCGCCTGGGGAACATTCAACAACTCGAGCAACGGGGGCACGGCCAATGTCGGTCCTCTCGCGCCATCCGGCACGGGAACGGATCGCGCCCTGACCTACACCTACGATCTCGGCGAAAACGGCTACCAGTACTGCGGACTGGCTTGGAATTCCAACGGCTGGGCGGGCCTCTCCTCCACGACCAAGGTTCGCTACCGCGCCAAAGCCGACCACAAGACGGTCATGGATCTCTATCTCGTCCAGTCCGACATCGGCGACGACAACTACTTCCATGTGCTCGACACCATCACGACCTCGTGGAAGACGTTCGAACACGCCTACTCCACCTTCACCGGACGTCTCGGCAGCCGCAGCGGATCGCCCGATCCATCGAAGGGGACCAGCTTCCACTGGCACATCCAGGCCGACAAGTGCATCGACTCCAAGAACTGCACCACAGGCACCATCACGGTCGACGACATCCACCTCGGAGGCGATGTTTCGAAGATGATCACGACGCCCGCCGCCGCGATCGAAATGCCGGCATCGCCGCCGATCGTCGGCGTGGGACCGCGCGGCAAGGCCACGGCATCGTCCTTGAGAGTCCTGGGCTTCAACCGCGGCCGGGTGGAACTCTCCGCGGCGGCGGGAACCAAGGTCGTCTGGATCGATCCGTCCGGACGCGTGCGCGGCCATTCCGAAACCGATTCCGAAGGCCGCATCCGCTGGGCTTCCGCCGGAATGACAGGAATCGTCTTCGCGCGTCCCGATGACGGCTCCGCCGCCTTGCCGGTGGTCCTGCGCTGAGCAGCGATTCAAGCGTCGCGCTCCAGGTCTCGGGTCTCTCGGTGGACCTCGGAGGGCGCAGGATCCTCGATGATCTGGACCTCGTGCTCCGCGAGGGCGAACGCGCGGTCCTCCTCGGCCCGAACGGTGCGGGCAAAACCACGCTCGTCCGCGCCGCGCTCGGCCTTCTCCAGACACGTTCCGGCTGGGTCCGTCTCCATGGATTCGATCCCTCCGAAACGTCGGGGCGCCGCGCCGCCATGGAACGGACCGGCGTGTGCATCGAGCAACCCGGCATTCCGGGAGGAGTCCTCGCCGGCCGCTACCTCGAGTGGTGGGCGCGCCTGCACGGCATCCACGCCCCCCGCAAGCGCGCGCTCGGCATCCTTTCCGAATGGGACATCCCCGCCGACCGGCCCGCGGAACGGCTGAGCCAAGGGCAGAGGCAGATCCTCCAGGTCCTGCGCGCCCTGATCCACGATCCGCGCCTCCTCGTCCTCGACGAACCGTCGAGCTTCCTCGACCCCGACTCGCGCACGCGCTTTCATGACAAGATCCGTCAGTGGATGGAACGCACGGGCGGAGCCCTGCTTCTGACCACCCACCATCTCGACGAAGCCCTCGAAACGGCCGACCGCATCGCCATGATCTCCGAAGGGCGCCTGCGCACGGAAGGAAGTCCCGAATCGCTCGGCGCCGACCCGTCCCTATCGAGGCTCCTGCGCCTCGATCCAGGACAGGATCCGTCAAACGCGGCGCGGCTCCTCGAATCCGCCATTCCGGGAATCCTGACGCGGTCCGCGAAGATCTCGCGCGGTTGCCCTTCGCTGCGCGTGCGGACACCCCGTGGCGAAGAAGACCACGCGGAGGTCCTCGCCCGCCTGTGCGCCTCAGGCATCGCCGTACGCAGTCTCGATCGCGACGAGACGACGTGGCGGGAATTCTGGAATACGGCCATCGCGGCACCACCACGCCCCGGCCATCCAGAGTCGGCCCCCGAAGCCGTACGTCCGCCTCCGCCCCATGTCGGAGCCATGCGCTCCGCCTGGACCACGACGCGGTTCCACATCGACCTGGCCCTGCGGGAACGTCGCATGTTTCTGCCCATCCTGGTCCTGGAGGCCTTCGCCCTGGGATCCATCGCCCTTTCGATCGGCACCGGAATCGCGCCGCCGCAGATCGTTTCGATCCTTCTCCTCGCGGGCCTTCTACCCCTGGGTCTTTCGGCGAGCCTCGCCGCCGACACCTTCGCGGGAGAACGCGAACGCCGCAGTCTCGAAACGCTCCTTTGCGCCCCCCAGACCTCCTGGCCGCTCTTCCTCGGCAAGGGCTTGTCGGCGCTCCTGCCCGGCCTCGCCTTTTCCTGGGTCGCGACGGCATGCGCATGGGCGATTCTTCGCGCCACGGGGAATCCGCCCGATCTTGCGACAGGTCTTGTCATCTCGTTCGCCGCGATTCCCTCGCTCGGGATCCTCTCGACCGCTTTCGCCCTGGCCGCGTCGCGGCGAGCCCGCACCGTGAGAGCCGCCGCTCAGTTCGCCGCGCTCAGCCTTCTCCCCATCCTCGCCTGCACGCAGCTGCTCCCTCCGCTGGTGGCGTTCTGCTCTCCCGCCCATCCCGCGTCCGCCTGGGCGGCACTTTCCGCCGCGATCCTCTCGTCAGCGGCCCTCCTGGTCCGCCACACCGTGACAAGGCTGTCGCCGAAGCATCTCCTCCTCCAAGCCTGAGCCGTTCAGGCTTTGCGCGCACGCACGTCCACGACGATGGTACCGCCCCACAGATCGTGCAATCCGCGACGATCGGGGCGCACCAGGACGAGAAGGGCGGACGCCCATACGAGCGACGCGGCCAACTGGGCGGTCCAGCCCCAGGTGGAGAGGTTCATCGCGGCCTCTTCGATCACCTTCTCGATCTCGACGCCGGGCCCCAGACGCGACATCGCAGCGCCTTCCTCCAGGACAGACAGCAGCAACACGGCGATGAACAGAGCCTGCCGGTTCCAGGCACGCCGCCAGCCCAGGTCGCATCCGTCGATTCCCATGACGCGCAGACCAAGGAAACGCTTTCCGGGAGTCGCTCCGCGCAAGGCGAGGAACGCGACCGGAACCGGACTGAAGAGGGCGACCGATATCGCGAAGGGCAGCGGATTGCCCCAGGACGCTCCCAGTTCGGCTCCGAATCCCATCCCCATGTAGAAGGGAATGAACACGAGGAGATCGACGATCTGGGCCAGAATTCGTCTCCACAAAGGCGAGGGCCGGAAAATCAGCAGCTTCGGAGTGTCATCCATGAGCGACGCAAAGGTATCAAACCCCTCCCCGGCCCACCGCACCCTGCCCCGTCATCGCTACCTTTGGGCGATTATGGCCGCCAAGTCCTGGTTCTCGCCGTGGCTTCTCCTGAAGTGCACTCTCGTCCTCGGAATCCCCTCCCTCCTGGGCATTCTCGGGATCGTCGCCATTTTCTGGCATTTCGCCGCGCAGGTGCCTCCCCTGGAAGATCTGCGCTCCATCTCTCCCACCCTGTCCACGGAGGTCTTCGACAAGGACGGCAAGCCGTTCGGTGAATTCTTCGTGGAGCGTCGCAACTGGGTTTCTCTCGACTCCATTCCCCAGGATCTCCAGAACGCGGTCATCGCCATCGAGGATCGCCGATTCCACGAACATTGGGGCATGAATCTCTGGCGCACGGCAGGTGCCGCGGTGAACATGCTGAGGGGTCATCGCCAGGGCGGCTCCACGATCACCCAACAGCTGGCGCGCAACGTGTTCCTCACCCAGCAGAAGACCTTCGCCCGCAAGATCCGCGAAGCCATCACCGCCGTCAAGCTCGAACGCTACTACACCAAGCGTCAGCTCCTCACCTACTACCTCAACGAGGTCTACCTCGGCGGGGGCGCCTACGGCATGCAAGCGGCCGCGCGCATCTACTTCGGCAAGGACGTGTGGAAGCTCGACGTCGGCGAATGCGCCACCCTGGCCGGCCTGATCCAGCTTCCCGAAAGCTACCGCCCCGATCGCCGCCCCAAGCTCGCCGAAAAGCGTCGCAACCGGGTTCTCACCGCCATGGCCGAGGAGGGCTACATCAGCCAGGAAGTCCGCGACGAGATCTCGGCGCTTCCCGTGAAGGCGCAACCCTGGCGACGCGCGAACTCCGACGGCGCCTATTTCCTCGAAATCATCCGCAGCCACATCGAGAAGACCTACGGCGAGGAAGCGCTCTACCACGGCGGACTCGCCGTGCACCTGCCCATCGATCGCGCCATTCAGCTGGCGGCCGACTCCGCCGTCAATCGATGGACCTGGAACGTCCAGAAGTCCGTGAACCGCCGGATGGTCTACAAGCTCAAGTTCGGCAAGAAGTACGGCATGCCGGATTCCGTCGCCGCGATCAAGTTCGACAGCCTCTTCAGCCTCTATCTCAAGGAGATCGGCAAGAAGACGTGGAAGGACTCCGCCGAATACGCCGACACGATCGAGTACTACGCCGTGCAGTCGGCCGTCATCGTGATCGAGAACGCGACCGGCGAAGTCCGCGCACTGGTCGGAGGACGCAATTTCGACAATTCGAAGTTCAATCGCGCGATCCAGGCCAGCCGCCAGGCGGGCTCCACGTTCAAGGGCTTCGTCTACGCGGCCGCCGTCGAACAGGGCGCGCTTCCCTCCGATGTCGTGCTCGACGACACCCTCGCGATCGACGACGGCACAGGCAAGATCTGGACCCCCCACAACTACGACGGCAAGTACGAAGGCCCGATCACCCTCCGCAAGGCGCTCTCGCTCTCGAAGAACATGCCCGCCGTCCAGGTGGCCATCCGCTACGGCGTGAAGAACGTCGTCGATCTCTGCCGCCGCGTGGGCATCAAATCGCCTCTCCCGGGCGTCTACTCCCTCGCCCTGGGATCGGCCGACGTCACCCTCCTGGAAATGACCTCGGCCTATTCGTCGTTCGCCAATCTCGGCACCCGCATGGAACCGCTTCTGTGGGACAGCATCTCCTCCCACGACGGCAACGTGCTCGAACGGGCGACCCGTCGTTCGTACAAGACCATGGATTCGGCCCCGGCCTACGTCATCAACGACATGTTGCGCGACGTCGTTCGTCATGGCACGGCCTTCGACATTACCCGTTCCGGCTTTCCCTTCCCCTCCGCCGGCAAGACGGGCACGACCAACGACTACACGGACGCATGGTACGTCGGCTACACACGCCAGTACACCTGCGGAGTCTGGATGGGCTTCGACCAGAAGAAGAAGCTCGGCTCTGGATTCACAGGAGCCCAAGTCGCCGTCCCCATCTGGATCGACGTGATGAAGCAGGCTCACCGCGGCCTGAAGCCCGTCGAATGGCCTCGCCCTTCGGGCGTCGTCTCGTTCACCGCCTGCGGCAAACCGATGGCCGACGGCACCTGCGCCCAGGAGCGCATGGAGTTCGGCGTCAAGGGCAACCCCAACGTGGGCGCGTCGTCCATCGAAGGCTCTTCGTCTGGCACTGCTCCTGGGGCTTCCGGCACCACCGCGCCTGCCGCCCCATCCGTGCGCACCGCGGCACCGCCCACGGCAGCACCTACGCAGCCTCATGCGCCCCCGGCGAATGCGCCATCCAGCGCTCCGACGCGGAACAAGCCCCTCCTGTTCTGAGAGCCTGTCTCGCGGGCGCAGGCATCCTTCACCCCGCCGCGCGCATCGTGTCGGATGCTCCTATCGCCCGCCCATGGCCGCCTTCGCGAGGATCGAGCGGATCGCATCGAGGTTCTCGTCCTTGCGCACCTGCCGGTCGCGGATCTGCGTTTCCGTGAACCAGCGATGCTGCGAGACGAAGAGGACCTGTCGGGAATACCATTCGATGTCGGTGAGCCGCCGCCCGCGCTCCTCGATTTCCCGACGGAGATTGTCCGAGACCTGGAAGAAGTCCTCGCGCCCCAGGTTGTCGAGGTCGGCATCGCAGAGGATGCGCTTGAGAGCGTCGGCACCAGGCACCTGGAGCATCACGCCATCGACCTCGCGCATCTCCGTGGCCAGGATCAGATCAAGGACGCGCTCGATCTCGTGGGAGGAGAAACCGTGCTGCGGAAGGGCTTCCGCGGCGTAGCGCGCCCCGATGGATTCGTTCCCGTTGTAGCGTTCCAGGAACCCGACATCATGGAAGATGGCCGCGGCGAGCAGCAGCTCGCGGTCGATCGCGACGACGCCCTCGCCACGACAGATCCTGTCCACAGCGGAGAGCACGTCGTAGAACGTGTGGTGGACGCCGTGGTAGTACAGGTTCGTCTCCAACCCTTCCTGGAGACGTTCGCGCATCCGGGAAGCGAGCGCGGCGAGGCGGGGAGGGAATTCGATCACGGCGACGGCGCCTCCAGAAGCATTCCCTCGCGAGCGAAGACCATCCCGATTCCGGGATCGATGACTCGCGCCTGGGAGACGGCGAACTCTTCGAGAGCCGCGAGACGATCGTCGCTTCGATCGGGGTCGTGGTGGAAGATCACGAGTCGCTTCACGCCGGCCGCACGGGCGACCCGAAGGCCTTCCTGCCAGGTGCTGTGTCCCCATCCCTGGCGGGCCGGATATTCCTCCGGAGTGTACATGCCGTCGTAGATCAGGATGTCGGCATCGCGCGCAAGATCCACGAGCGATTCGTCGATGCGCCCCACGACGTGTTCGGTGTCGGTGGCGTAAACGACCGAAGCACCGGACGACTCCTCGACCAGACGATAGGCGAGCACGCCGTTGGGATGGTTCAGGCGGGCGTTGGCGACCGACGCGAAGGGCTTTCCCTGCGCATCGTGGAGGGGAATGATCGCGCCTTCGGCGAGAGGGAGGAAGCGCACCTGCGCGCCCATCTGCTGCAACCCGACCGGGAAGTTGGGCCCTTCCATCTGGCCATGGACGATGGACGCGAGCGTGCGATCCTGGCTGTCGGAGCCGTGGACGAGAATGCGCGCACGGCTCTGCATGGCCGGCGCGAAGAAGGGGAATCCCTGGATGTGATCCCAATGCACGTGCGACAGGAAGAGCGAGATGTCGAGATCGCCCCCTTCGGAAACGATCTGCCGTCCAAGCGGGCGAATGCCGGTACCCGCATCGAAAATCACCCGGCGGTCGTCGATTTCAACGGAAACACAGGACGTGTTTCCTCCATATTTGACGGTGCTGGGGCCGGGGACGGGGACGCTTCCGCGCACTCCCCAGAATTCGATCCTCATCGCAGATTCATTTAGTCATCCTCATGCAGGAAAAACAATCCCCGTCCGCGGGGAATGTGATCGCAGTCACAACCACGATCGCACCGCGAAACGCCATTCATTCCGTGAACTTGCGAACACGTCGGAGAGTCGCTCCGCCTTTTGATACCTTTGCCGCCCATGTTCGAGAATCTGAGCCGCCGTCTCGAAGAGGCGATGAAATCACTCCGTGGCGAAGCGCGCCTCACCGAAGAGAACGTCCAGAGCGCGTTGCGCGACGTGCGACGTGCGCTTCTGGAAGCCGATGTCGAGCTCGATGTCGCCAAGGCGTTCGTGTCACGCGTCAAGGAGAAGGCGCTGGGCGGGAACGTCACCCTGTCGGTGACGCCCGGCGAACACATGGTGAAGGTTCTCCACGACTCCCTCGTCGAGACCCTCGGAGGTGAAGCCAAGGAACCCATCTTCCCGGGCTCCCCCACGCTCGTCATGATGGTCGGCCTCCAGGGATCGGGCAAGACGACCTCGGCCGCCAAGCTCGCCCTGCATCTCAAGGAGAAGCGCGGACGGCGCCCCATGCTCGTCGCCTGCGACGTGTACCGCCCCGCCGCGGTCGATCAGCTCGTCGTCCTTGGCAAGAAGATCGGCGTCCCCGTCCATGCCGAACCCGGCGAAACGGATGTCCAAGCCATCGCGCGACGCGGTCGCCAAGCGGCGCGGGACCAGTCCTGCGACCTGGTGATCTTCGACACCGCGGGGCGCCTCCACATCGACGAGCCCCTCATGAAGGAGCTCGAGGTCCTGCGCAAGGAACTCCAGCCGCAGGAGATCATCTTCGTCGCCGACGCGATGACCGGCCAGGAAGCCGTGCGCGTCGCGAAGGTCTTCCACGACAAGCTCGAAATCTCGGGGGTCGTGCTTACCAAGACGGACGGCGACGCCCGCGGCGGCGCGGCCCTCTCGTTGCGCGAAGCCACCGGCGCGCGCCTGCTCTATGTCGGCACCGGCGAAGGCGTCGCGGCCTTCGAGCCATTCGATCCCGCGCGCATGGCAGGACGCATCCTGGGCATGGGCGACGTGGTCGGCCTCGTGGAACGGGCCCAGGAGCGCATGGACCAGTCCGAGGTGGAACGCCTCGGGAAGAAGATGTTCTCGAACAAGTTCGACCTGGACGACATGCTCGGCCAGATCCGCCAGGTCCGCAAGCTCGGCAATCTGACAGAAATCGTCGGCATGCTTCCCGGTGGCGCGAAGCTCAAGGAAAAGGCCGGAGACATCGACCAGAAGCAGATCCTGCACGTCGAGGCGGTCCTTTCCTCGATGACACGCCAGGAACGGGCGAACCCCAAGATCATCGACGGGAAGCGCCGCGCACGCATCGCCCGCGGCTCCGGCACGAATTTGCAACAAGTGAACCAGGTCCTCAAGCAATACGATCAGATGAAGACCATGATGGCCCAGTTTTCAAAGATGGGAGGGCGCATGAAGCAGCTCCAAAAGCTCGCAGGCGGCCGCGGAGGTGCTCTCCCCAGCGGATTCCCCGGATTCCCCGGACGCCGCTGATCCCCTCCCTCGTGAAGCTTTCCTGCCTTTCCAGGCCAAGAGGGCTTGCGAACTCCGCTTCCAGTACATAAATTTGGCGTCCTTACGATTTGGAGACGAGACAATGTCGACCACCCTTCAAGCCATCCAGTTCCAGAACCTCCGTACGGACCTCCCAGAGTTCCGCGCGGGCGACACGATCAAGGTCAATTACAAGATCGTCGAAGGTGACAAGGAACGTATTCAGCCCTTCCAGGGCGTTGTCATCCAGGTTCGCGGCGGCGGCATCTCCACGATGTTCACCGTTCGCAAGCTCAGCGGCCAGATTGCCGTCGAACGCGTCTTCCCGATGCATTCGCCTCGCATCGCCTCGATCGAGATCGTGCGCCAGGGTGCCGTGCGTCGCGCTCGCATCTTCTACATGCGCGAGCTCACCGGCAAGGCGGCCCGTATCAAGGATCGCCCCATCGACTACAGCAAGAAGGCCTGATTTCACACTGGGAACCTGTGCGCACGTCGCATGGGCTTCCAGGTCAATCGGTCGTCAAAGACAAGAGAGGGAGGACTGGCAACAATCCTCCCTTTTGCGTTTTCGTCTTCTTTGGTTTTCTTGCGAGCTTACCGCGAAATGCGGATCAGATTCCGAAAGAAAGCCCCAGCTCGGCCTCGAGAATCCAGTAGTTGGTGTCGAAGGACTCCATCTCGTTGGATTTCATCTTGGAGAACCCTGCGTAGACGCCTGCAAGCGTGACGTGAAGCGTTGCGGCCGCTCCCATCGGAGTCGCCACGCCCGCACGCAACCAGCCAGCCATACCGTCACCGCTGGCGGTGATGCTTCCTTCCGAGAAGCGAAACTCGTCGCTTGCTTGGGCGAACCCCAATCCCCCACCCATCCTCAAGGATTGATACTTCCCATAAGGGATCAGGCGCGTGTATTCCAATCCCAGGAGATCGATCTGGATGGTTTCCGTCCCTCCCCCTAGATCGTCCATGCCAACGGCATCGTGTTCGGCACGCCAGGACTGCACCCGCACGCCCAGATCATGACCGCGCCGCCATTGGTAGGCGCACCAGCCGCCGAAAGTCCATGGATCCTGGGCCGGAGAAACTGCATCGTCGCTCCGTCCCAGCGCAGGATCGGCGTTGCCGAACACATGCCCCTGCCCGACCATGCCACCAAGTTCGATCTTCGGGGCACCGGCGAGAAGGATCACGAGCGTCGCGGCAATCACCGAAGGATCTTCCAGAAGCGCCGCTTGCCCGCGCGCAACACGAAACCCGCCGCAGGCAGCGATCGAGCCGCATCTGAGACCTTCTGCCCGTCGATCTGCACGCCGCCGTTCTGGAGGAGCTTCTTGCCTTCGCCGCGACTGGGAACCGCACCGCAAGCGACCAGGAGATCGAGGATGTTCGCGCAATCCGCAGGCGTGACGAATTCCGGCGTATCGTCGGGAAGCGCGTCGCCGCGATGCACGGCGGCTTCGCGCTCGGCCGCGGCATCCGCCTCGGCGTCGCCGTGGTACTGCCGCACGATCTCGCGGGCAAGCCACGCCTTCCACGCGTTGATGGCGGAACCATCGGTGCGGACCATCGCCTTCCACGCCTCGATCTCGGCGACCGGCATGTCGGTGAGCAGCATGGAATAGCTCTCGCACTGGCTGTCGGGAAGACTGTAGAGCTTGTGGTACATCACCTGGGGCGCTTCGTTCACCCCGACGTAGTTGCCCAAGGACTTGGACATCTTCTCCTGGCCGTCGGTCCCCAGCAGGATGGGCAGGAACAGTCCCACCTGGGCATCCTGCCCCGGCTTGCCCATGAGTTCGCAGAAAGCCGCATCGCGCTGCAGTTCGCGCCCGCGCAGCACGTTGAACTTCTGGTCGGTCCCGCCCAACTCCACGTCGGCGCGGATCATCACCGAATCGAGACCCTGCATGAGCGGGTAGAGGAACTCGTGGAGCGAGATGGGACTGCCCGACGCGTAGCGATTCTGGAAATCCTGGCGTTCGAGCATCTTGGCCACCGTGGTGCGCGCCATCAGCTCGGTGGTCTTCGCGAAGGAGAGCGAGCCGAACCATTCCCCATTGTAGACAATTTCCGTCTTATCGCGATCGACCACCCGGAAGAACTGTTCCTGGTAGGTCTCGGCGTTCTTGAGCACGTCCTCGTGGGAGATGCGCGCGCGCGTCTTGCTCTTGCCGGAAGGATCGCCCACGGTGGCCGTGTAGTCGCCGACGATGAGCACGGCCTGGTGGCCGAGATCCTGGAACTGGCGAAGCTTGCGCATGACCACCGTGTGCCCGATGTGGACGTCGGGAGCGGTGGGATCGACGCCGAGCTTCACGCGAAGCGGCTTGCCCGTGGCCACCGACTTCTCGAGCTTGGCCAGGAGATCCTTCTCGTCGATCGTTTCGATGACGCCGCGGCGCAGGATCTCGAACTGTTCTTTGGCCGAAAGCACGGAACTCTCCTCGGATATGGGGGGTTGTGGAACGTATTCCAAGATAACCCCATCGCGCCCCCCTGGGAGCCATCCCGCCCCGACGGAACGACCGCGATCACCCCTTCGGGAAGTCGTCTCCGGACGACGGACCTTCCGAAGGAACGTCGGCGACCGACGCGGGATTCGTCCACAGTTCCGCGACATCCCCGCCAAGAGGGATCGAACGGACAGGATGCGTCTTCGGCAGGAGCCCTCGGGGATCGAACGGAATGCCGCGTCCAAGAGGCGCCGGCGACCGCAGGACCCAGAGCCGGTCCCACGCCCCCGAAGCGATGAATCCTTCCAGAAGGCCGGGTCCGGGCTCCACGAGGAGATCGTGGATGCCGCGCTTGCCGCACCAATCGAGAAGAGCGCCGAGATCCACCCGCCCGTGACCGGACAACGCCTCGAAGCGCACGCGCGCTGGAAGCCCGGCGGGACGCCCGCATCCCAGAACGACGCTCCGGGGATTGCTCCAGAGGAATCGCTCCCCGGGAAGCGGAGAGCTTCCAGCGACGACCAGCGGCATGGGCGACGGTCCGGACGCCATGCGCACATCCAGATGGGGATCGTCGATCGCCACGGTGTTCGCGCCGACCAGAACGGCGTCGGACACGCCACGCAGCGCATGGACGAATCCACGTGCCTCGTCGCCCGTGATGGCTGTCCTCTCGCCCGCCCCGGCACTCGCCATGCCGTCGGCGGACATCGCGACCTTGAGCGTCACACGCGGACGTCCGGCGGACAAAAAACGTCCGAAGCCCGCATAGAAGTCTTCGATCCGGCCCTCGAGATCGAGAATCTCGACCCGAATGCCCGCGCGACGCATCGCGTGGATCCCCTTGCCTCGCACCAGCGGATTGGGATCCTCGCAGCCCACGACGACGCGCTCCACGCCGGCAAGGATGATGGCGGCGGCACATGGGGGCGATTTCTTGCCCGGAAAGGCGACGCACGGCTCCAGCGTGACCGCCATGGTCCCGCCCCGCGCGCGGTTGCCCACCTTCTCCAACGCGAGCCGTTCCGCATGCGGGCGCCCCGAGGGACTGGTGGCGGCCTCCGCGAGGACCTTCCCGCGGGCGTCCCATACGACAGCGCCCACGGCCGGATTTGGCAATGTGGAGCCCCGCGCGGCGCGCGCCAGGGAGAAAGCCTTCTCGATGCGATCCCGATCGTCCATCCTCCAAAGGTACGCGCGGCACCATCCGCAGGGTCGTAACTTTCAGCGATGTCCGAGCCTTCCGCAGCCCTTCTCGCCGCCTTCGCCGACCACTCCCGCAGTTTTGACGGATTCCGTCACGTCTACCCCGTGTTGTCGCGTCGGTCCGGCGGGCTCTCCATCGGCGTCAACCTGAACCTCGACAAGCTCTGCAACTTCGATTGCCCCTACTGCCAGGTCGATCGAAGAGTCCCGTCCCCCCGCATGCCCGTCGACGCGACGATCGTGACCACCGAGTTGCAGGAGATCCTCGGACGCTACGCGCGCACCGGCCTCGCCGAGGTCTTTCCAGGCATTCCCCCGGAAGACCGGATCCTGAGGGACATCGCTCTTTCCGGAGACGGAGAACCCACTCTCGAGCCATCCTTTTCCGGTATTTGCCAGGAGATGGCTTCGCTTCAAAAGCGCTGGCAGGACGCCGGAGGGACGCGCTTCCATCTGGTGTGCATCACCAACGCGACGCGTCTCGACCAACCGGAGGTCCTCCGCGGACTGCACGCTCTCTGCTCGATCGACGGCGAGATCTGGGCCAAGCTCGATGCAGGAACCGACGACTGGTATCGTCGCATGAACGCCTCGCGCGTTTCCTTGGAACGGGTGACGGAGAACATCGCTCTCGCTTCGCACAGCCTGCCCGTCCGGATCCAGACCCTGTGGATGGAGCTCGACGGCACCACTCCCTCCGATGCCGAAGTCGACGCATGGCTCGTCCGCGTGGAACGCATCCATGGCCGCGCACCCTTGCACGGCGTCCAGATCCACACCGTGGCGCGAGCCACGAGCCGCCCCGGATGTCGCCCCCTCGACCTGTCCTGGCTCGAGTCCGTGGGAGAGCGCGTGCGCAGTCTGGGAATTCCCGTCGATATCCACGGAGGCATCGACGCAGGCGCCATCGAAGACCATCCCACGTTGCGCGCCTAGCCCCGGAGTGGTATCCTGAACCCATGTTTTGGTCGTTAGGCGGCTTGTACCTCCTTGGGCTCGAAGCTCTTGCCTGTCTCTCCTTCGTCTGGGGGAGGTGGATCGATCATGGACTGGCCTGGGGAAGCGGCTTCTGGATTGCCGGCGGCACAACCCTTTTCCTTGCCCTCTGCGGCCTCGCCTTCGAGACCGTGAACCTGTTCTGGGCAGGATCTGGATCCGGCTCCTCATGGTGGACATCGATCCTTCGAAGCACCGGATACGTCACCGTCGCCGCTCTCGCAGCGTGGGGACTATGGCCTTTCGCCGAAGCCGCGGGAATCCGCCTCATCCTGACTGGATCGCTCTGAGCCTTCGCCGTGACGCGCACATCGACGGGCAAACGAGCGCGTCAGATCGGATTGCGAGCATAAGCCGTGTCCGAGGGGATCTCCGGCAAGATGAAATCGAGCGGTGAGCGAGGACGAGTGCCTTGGAAGACCGCATAGAAGACGCGCGGCCCGAGAGTCGTTCCCGACTCGCCGGAGAGACCGACGACCTGTCCCCGCAGAACCGGATCGCCGATTTTCACTGTGGACATCGAAAGATGGCAGTAGAGCGTCTTGATGCCGCTGCCGTGATCGACTTCGACAACCTTTCCCCAACGCGCCAAATTCGTGACATCGATGACCATCCCCGCGCCTGTGGCCCATACGGGCGTACCAACAGGAACGCCCCAGGCAATCCCCTGCGGAGCAAGCATCTGGCCGGTGAACGGGTCCCTGGCGCGCACAAACGCGTCGACCTCGGGGAAATCCACCCGGATCGGCCGGATGGTGGGCAGGCGCGACGCCAAGGCCGGACGCTTTTCCAGCGAAGTGATGAGGAGATCCCAGCGTTCCCGCCCATGACGGGCGCGCGTCAACAGCTCCTGCACGCTCTTCGAGGAATTGGATCGTTCGCGAAAAAGCCCTTTTAGAAAGCCACCCTCGGGCTCCGCCGCCCCCTGCGAACGGACCACGGCAGCGAGCTCCTCGAGGGAATCGCGCTCCGCACCGAGCCCCTCGAGCGAGGACGTCGCTCGATGCAATCCTTCTTCCGCACGGTCCCGCTGATTCTCCAATCTCAGGTTCTCGGCACGCAAAAGTTCGAGGCGGCCACGTAGGCGCACCGGCGACCAAGGAGAATTCCAAAGAACCCACAGGGAGAGGGCAAGGGCCGCCAGCATGAGAATCGGCGCACCGAAGACCCAGACCGGAATACGGATCACCCGGGGCCGCCCCTTTCCCCCCATCCATCGCAAGACCATCCTTTTCACAGGAATGGAATTCTAGACTTCGTTCCGTGATCCCGACGAACCTCTTCGCCGTATTTATCCTGCCACTGGCAGCACTCGATCCTCAGGCCCTTCGCCAGGAGCTGGATTCGGCGCCTTGGCATCCGGCTCCTGGAACCATTTCGACCAAACCAGCAGACTCCGCCGGACGCGTAGCCACGGTCGCAAAGGAGTCGCACGCACCGACCACTCCCGACACGGCGGCGCCCTCTCAATCCAAGCGCATCGATGGCCGTACGATCTGGCAGCTTCAACTGGCTGCGCTCGCCAACCCCGACGTGGCGCAGCGCGAACAAGCGCGCCTGGAGAAGGATCTCGGCGCAGGCGCAATCTCCCTCGTGCAAGAAAACGGCCTGACGAAATTGCGATGGGGGCGTTTCACCTCGCGCGAAGCGGCCGATGCCGCTCGCGCCGAACTCAAGTCCCATCGTCTCGACGGTTTCCCCGTCAAGACGGCATCGCCCTGATTTCAGGCCCCGGAACGCCTCACCAAACGCCGAGGGAGCCAGGAATCGAAGAGGGTCTCAGCGGTGGAGGCATCCTCGAAGGCCGCATCTCCGTTCGATTCCAACGGTCCGCCAACGCGATCCCGGAGGAAAGTCGGAATGGCACGAGCCCACGAGAGGCGGCCGTTCCCGAAACAATATCGGTGAGCGCCTGGACGAGAGCTTGGTCGGACGTGATCGCGACATCGGGTGCGATCCCGACATGGTGGTATCGCGTAGCCGTTATCGGATCGATGTGCATGCAAGTGACGGCCGCATAAGCTCCAAGCGGCGTCGACAGATACAACTGCCCGATGCCCTTGCCGTAGCTGCGCGCGCCGTAGGAGACGATCCGGGATGGGATGTTCTCCCGCAGGGACGATAGCAGGATTTCAGAAGCCGAGGCGGTCCATTCGTCTTGGAGAAAGAAGATCTTGCCGTCGGGAATGCTCAAGGGAATATCGGAAGGGCTGAGCAGGATGCTGTCGTAGGTGAATCCCTGCAGGAATCTCCAGTCGACGTCGCGTTCGTGGACGCGGACCAGCGGTTGATCGGGGCCCAGCAGAGAGCCTGCGACACCTTGCGCAGAGAGGATGGTCCCTCCCCCATTGTCGCGCAAATCGAGTATCCACGCGCTTCGATTTCGGCGCAAGGGATCCATCTCCGAAAGCGCGGCGCGGAAAAGGTCGTCCGTGGCGACTCCTTCATCCGAAACGAATTGCGAGATCCTGATGTATCCGATTCCGCCGGGAAGGCTGTCGACCCAGACCGTGGGATAGTTGACCTCTCCCGTGGTGATGCTCTTGGAAAGCACCCCGTTGACCGACGGGCGGAAGATCCGGAACGCGTGCGTCGTCGGCTTCGTGTTGTCGAGATGCGCGAGGACGGTATCGACGGACAAGCCATCCACATCGAGGACGCGATCATCGCGCTTCAATCCCGCCCGATCCGCAGGTCCTCCCGAGACGACGCTTCCGACGACCACCGTATCGCTCGGAAGCGCACGGATGAAGTACCCGAAACGCATGTAGGTGGTGGTTCCGGAAAGTGCGGACCCGATGCGTTCGGCATCCGCCGGGGGGTAGTAGTGCGTGAAGCGGTCGTAGGCTCCGGTCGATGGATCCCGCGTGGCCACGACGAAGAGGGATTCAGCCCCCTGGTCGCGCATCGAATTCGGATCGGGCATGAAGTCGCGATCGATCGCGAACAGATGGAGCAGGAACCACGAATACCAGTACTCCTGGGACGCGCCCCAGAAGGACGACCCGAGAACCGTCACCTGTTCATGCCAGATTCCGTCATTCTGTCCCGGAGGCGTCTCCGCGTCGTCGGCCTCGGGCAAGATTTGTTCCGATTCGTTCTCCGGCCAGGGCATCCGCAGATAGAGGGAACCGGTCTTTCCGGTCGTGACGATGCGGTAGGCCGATTCGTCCAGATTTTCCAAGGACGACGAGACAGTCCGCAGATCGCAGGAAACCCCGACGAGGAGCAATCCACCAAGGGCGACGACGCACAGGACGACACGCGGCAATTCGCGTCCTTTCAAGACGCGGCGAACGAAGCGCGGAAAGCTCGTCTCGATGAAATTCCGGACCACGTTGGAATCCCCCACTAAGCAATCAAAGGTCCACATCGATCTAGAAAAAACAGCGGGGCTTGCGATCTGGGATATTCCCAGAAACGGAGCGATCCGGAAGAGTCGACTCTTCCGGATCGCATTGACCACTCCCTCGCGTTCGCTCTCGCCCCGTTCAGGAGAAACGGGTCAGGGTTTCCAGCCCATGCGGAAGATGTGGTTGATCACTTCCTTCTGTTCCTTCGGGGAGTCGGGAATCCTCCAGGTGACCAGACGGAACAGGTAGACTCCGGAAGGCGCAAGCTTTCCATTGGGACCGATGCCCTTCCAGTTGATCCAAACCTGTCGGCTCTCGTCAGGCGCCCCCGTCGCATCCCAGGTCCTGGCAATCTCCTCCAGACTACGACTGGCGGTATAGACCCCCATGTTGTCGTAGATGTAGAGATAGCCTTGGACAGGACGGTTGAGGGTCAGGAGAAGTCCCAGCGACTTGGTGGAATCGGGCGCGCCGCCATTGCCGCTCACGGAAACCCACGGCCCGCTCGCGACAGGAGATGTCGAAGAACCCTTGACCGGACGGATGAAGATCTCGAGTGGAGGCGTCCCGGCGGGGTAATCGACCCACACATCGTTGTCGTTCCGCTGCGCGAACCCGGGATAGGGGCCGATATGGAGCCAGGGCGGACGAAGCCCGAAGGTGATCGGGTACCAGGGAGCCACGATGCCTGGACGATTTCCCGAGCCATCCTGGACGCGCGCCAAGGGCTCGCCGACGAGGCGGACGCTGTCTCCATCGCCCAGTGGAGTGAGTTGCGGATCGAGGACGAACACGAGCGTACGCCCATCGGAACCGAGACTCCAGGAAAGCGCGTTGACGAGTGGGCTGGGCGTCGACGAGGACCCGAGGGATACGATCGCGTCGGCGAGGCGGGATCCGTTCGCGTCGGGAGTGCCCCATGCCTCGGAGAGGACGACCACGAGAGTGTCGCGAGCGATTTCCGGGAGACTGTAGCGGAAATCGGCTTTCACGACGACGGGAGCGATCGAATCGACCAAGGCACGGAACGGCCGGAGCGCACCGGAAGGCTCGACAGCGCTTCCTCCGCAAATCCCAGCGCAGGCTGTCGCGCCATACGGGAAGGGCTCGGCGAAATCGCCGCTCCAGGTCCCGGCGGCGGCATCCCAGACGAGATCACCGACAAGAACCGTCCGTGTCAGCGGAGCGCCGGACGCGTCGTTCCATGCGATCTGGAACGACGAGACCGACGGAGCGGCGGGAGCGCGGCGCAGCACCTGGATGCTCACGCCTTCCGGGCGACCGTCGCCATCGCGATCGCTGATCGCCGCTGCGATCGGCGCCGGACCGAATTCGAGGGGCACCATGGGGCTTGCCGTCCCCGGAACGACCCCGACCAGATCGCTGAATCCACGCACCTGAGGCGCGACAGCGAGTCCGGCATGGGTGGCCGTGATCACGGGTACCGACGCCGCGGGAATGATCGCGACGATGGAATCGGGACGGCCATCGGCCAAGGCGATGCTCGCGAACGGAACCGCGCTGCGGCTTGTTCCCGGCACACCCCAGTCGATCCACGAATTGATCGCGCCGACCCGGGCCTGCAAGGGCTCGCTCGCATTCATGAACAGCGTGTCGGGATCGTTCGTCGAAGCGCCGAAGCGATAGCGTGCGCGCATGGCGATCGGCGCCACGCCATCGAGCAGCGGAAGGGTTTCGCCGTCGCCAAGGACCACGGAGCAGCCGTTCGAGGCGCGACACGAGGTCACGCCGACAGGAAATGGCAAGCTCAGCGACAGGCCGAAGGACGTCGACATTCCCGCAGGCACAACCACGGAACGGATTCCGTCGGCTCCGTCGCCCCACACGATGGAGGCCGATCCGGATCCCAGCCGACCGCGCACTTCGAAGTAGATGGAATCGGCGGCGCCATCCTGGTTCGCATCGAGCAAGGTCGCCTGCCCGCGGGCGGCGGAAGCGAGAACGACCCAGAGCGAAGCGTCTCCGACGCGCGCACCGCCCTCGTCGGAGAGGTAATCGCCCAGGCGCACGATCGAATCGTTGGAGGGAATCGAACCGCTCGGGACGATCAGACGGATTCCGTCATCCACGACGACGCCGGAAACCGTGGACGCGATGGCGGTGCCATGCTTGGCGGCCCGATTCGCGCCCGTTTCGACCCAGGATCCGGAAAGCGCCTTGGCAAGATTTTCCGAAGCCTTCACATCGAGCGTGTCGGGCTGGCCGCCAAGACCGTAGCGCAAGGAGGCCGACACCGCCACCGGGGCGACGGAATCCTCGACCAGAGCGCGATACGAAAGACTGTCGCTCGTGCTCGTGGTGATCCAGCCGACGCAGGAACCCGTGCAAGCCGTGGCCAGCGAGAAAGGGCCGATGCCCCCGGCCCAGGAACGGCCATCGGCCGAACGCGCGAGCGAAACGGCGCGAGCGGTGGTTCCCGCCCATGAGACCGCGAACGCAGCCGGCACGGGCGCGCCCGAAGCGGAGCGCGCCATGCGGAAGCGGACGGAATCCGCCTGGCCATCGCCATTGCGATCGAACAACGTCACGGTGACGGGTTGCGGTCCGTATTCGAGAGGAACGAATGGCGAGACCAGCCCGACGGCCTTGTTGAGATTGCCCAGAATCCAGCCGCGCAGACGGAGGGAGTCGGCCGTCACGGCCCCCGTGTCGACGACGATCGTGAGAAGCGTGCCGTTGGCCGTGGGAGCCCCCGAAACCAGGGTGCCGGTGCGATCGAGCGATGCCACGACCTTGAGGGCGGCGGCACCTTCCCCGACGGCGTTCCCCAGGGAGAATGGCTCGGAGACCATGACCTGAAGCGTATCGGCGGTCGCCCCGAAACGCAACTTCGCCGACACGGCGACGGGTGCGACGGAGTCGAGCAGGAGGATGCGGCGACTGGTTCCATCCATGGCGACTTCCATGAAACAACCCGCGCAATAGGTCGCATTCCGAAGGATCCCCTGAGGAAGCTTCAGCCCGGTTCCGATGCCGGAAGGCGTCGTGATGACGATGGTCGTATCAATTCCTGTCGCGGTCTTCCAGTGGACGGTCGCGGACGTGGCTGTCGCAAGGCTTCCCTTCACGCCGATTCCGATGGAATCGGGAGCGCCATTGCCATCGACATCGAGCATCCAGGACTTCGCCACGGGCGTCGCCGTAAGCGGTACCCAACGCGAAAGTGTACGCGGCGAATTGCCCTTGGCATCGCCGGAATAGCCTCCCAAGCGAATGGAGTCGCCCGGCTGGATCGGATTGAGAGCCGGATCGATCGCGATCTTCACCAGATTGCCGCCAATGGTTCCCACTCCGGAAACAGGAAGGTGCGCGTTCGTGCGTCCCGTGAGAGCATAAGCGGAATCGCCCGCTGGCAAGGCCGCGCCAAGGCCTGGAACAAGGGCCTCGGAAGCGGTCACATACAGCGTATCCATTCCCGTACCCGTCGTGTCGTAGACAAGCCATGCGCTGTCGGCGACGGGAGCGATGCCATCCTCGAGAGCCATGACGGGATTGCGCATGGTATCGGTAGCGTTGTACGTGAAGACGTACCCCATGGCGCCCGTGCAGCCCGTGGGAGGGCATTCCGTCCGCAAGGGAAGCTGGAAGGATCCCGCAAGGAGGGAGTCGCCAGGCAGAACATTCAGCTTGGCCGACGGGATGACAGCTGAATCGGCAGTTCCGGCACGATCAGCCCAGCGGACGACGGCCGACGCGGTCTTCTTGAATGACGTCGTCTGTTCCTTGCCGCGGATGACCACGCTATCGGGTTGGCCGTCACCGTTCGCATCAAGCATCACGCCGACCATCGGAACCACTTCGGAAACGATGCTGAAGTTGATCACGCGTTCTTCCGAGCCCAGTACGGCGCGAATCTGATAGTCGCCGCTGACGACAAGGCGGCCGGACTTCTTGAGCGTCGAGATATCCGCCGCAAGGCTGCTGCCATTCTTCGTGATCGATACCCCAGGCAGATTGGCGACGACATAGGCGGAGTCGATGGACAGTTCGGTACCGTCGGGAAATGACAGGTAGTATGCAGGATTTCCTGGACGGGTGCTGACCACGCTGGCCGCCCCCTCCTCGGGACATTTGCTCGCGTCGGCGGTCGTTTCCGTGACTCGGGAATCGATCACCTTCACGTTCGCCGTCGAAAGCGATGTATCGAACTGCACGTCGATCACCGGGACCAGATTCATGGACGTCTTGATGCTGATGCTGGACCCTTCACCCATGCGTTCCGTATAGAACATGTCGAACTGGTAGGACTTGCCTTCGACAAGCCCGAGATTGTCGACATTGATGGTTCCCGCGATCGGTCCATGCTGGCCACCGATATCCAATGCGAGCTTCTTGTCGATGAAGATCCAGACATCGTCATCGCCCACGAAATCGAACTTCAGGCCTGGCACGTACTCGAAGGCCGCCTTGGCGTGCATGGCGAACTTCCGATCCTGCATGCCCGCAGGAGGCTTGCCGTAGGGGGCCGGGATTCCTGTTGCCGTGTCAAGCGGCCAGAAGGTCGTGTTCTCGTAGGAGTAGTACTGCCCACTGAGCTTCAATGGCACCCGAACACAGTGGAACTTGTTCAGCTCCGTGCTGCCAGCGCCAGCGTTGTTCGTGATCGCTCCGGCCCCGCTCCTCCAAAGGGTATCGAACCAAAGAGCCGGGCTGTTGGTCGCCACCTTCGTGTCGATGCCGCAAGCAGCCTTGTGAGACGAGTTCAAGACCGGCATGCCCGTGACGGGATCGAGCGCATTCATCACCAATCCCTTGGTGGCGTTGTTTCCCGAGCCAGGACAATTGTTGTCATACCCGAGCTCGCTGAAGGGTTCGTAGAAGTACTTGTCGGCCTTCGCTTGCGGCCACGCGAAATCGTAGGCGCTGAAGGCGAGGATCTTGGTGTCGCACAAGCCTCCGGTCGTGGGCACGCCCGAACTGATGACCGGGGCATTGGCATCCGTGTTGACGGAGAAGGTGCCGCCCGTCGCCGCCTGGGAGCTGATGTCGATCCAATCGGTGAACGAGGAGAACGCCGTTGGAGCCCGCATCTTGCCCTTGGCTCCATAGAGGGTGTCGCCCAGTGGATTGGTGAAGACGATGTTCGTCGGAACGGCACCTGCGTAGAAATTGATCTGGAACCAGTCGCAGTACTTCGTGGACGACGCGATGAAACGGGAATCCAGTCCCTTCATCACCACGCGCACGGCGCTGGCAGACCAGCTGGGGCGCCTGATGTAGAACGTCATGGATACCGGCGGCTCCGTGAGCGCCGGAGGCTTGGTGGCACCTCCGTAGGGCGGCAGAATCCAGACGCTCTTGCCCTTGCCCGGCGACGTGGAATAGTCGAGGAAGGTACCGTTTGCATTTCCACCCAGTCCACCCGCATCCCAATATTGGACAGTCGTGGTGGATGTCGTCGGATCGCCATTAGCAAGACGGATCTTGAAATCCTGTGGATTCCTGGGATCTCCCCAAAGCGTCGTGAACACCCAGCCCGGGCGATCCGGCTCCTGGTACAGAGGATACCAGCGATTGCCCACCTGAGCGTAGACCGTCTTGCCCGGCCAAGGATTCAACACGTGGACGACTCCGACCTTCTCGAGGAACGGATTGTGATCGAGACACTTGATCGAGGACGACGACGCATTGCTCGAGATCTGCCCTGACGCCATGGCTCCCGTCCAGAACCAGACCGTATCTCCGAACGTGCTGTCGAGGCAACCCTGCACGAACTTGCCCTCGAGCTGGTCCGTCTGCCCCTCGCCCTTGGGGTACTGATTGATCTGGATCTGTGGGTCGGGCCTGTTGAGCATCGGGGTGTGCATCTCGCCCGAATACGTCAGATAGATGCGGATGCGGCTCGTCTGGTAGTTGGACAGATTGAAGTTGGAAAGCGCCCACCAGTTGCGCTGGACCTCGGTCGGGATCTTCAATGAATCGGGAAGGGTGTCGTTCCGATATCCCGGATGCACTGGAATGGGGACGGTGTAGGCATTGGTCCGGGTCAGTGCCTGGTCGACGGTGTCGTAGTAGTAGCCAGCAGTTCCATCATAGTGAGGAATCACCACGGATTTTGTCGTGGTGATGGTGTCGATATTCCCCATCTGGTACCAGTCCACCAGCCACATGAGCGTTTTTCCGGCGTTGGCCGCTGATACAGCCATCAGGACCAGGAGAATCACAGAAAACCGACCAACAGTCTTGAAGCAGAACATGTCACGACCTCGGAAGCCCCTCGGAGCAAGGGGGGGATCATTCCAGGAGAAACTCTGGAAACGAACGATTTAATGGTCCAAGCCGGAGAACGGCTCGGAACACATGGCGACTTGGTCTGGAGTTTACTGCCACCTATGCCCCCGCGGCACCTGATTTCTTCGGCTTGTACCTCCTCGTACGCGATCTGCGTTCTCCAGCCGTGAACACTTCGTCAACAACAAAAAAAGCCCGGTTCGAGGAATTCCTCGAACCGGGCCTGAAGCGAAGATCACTCGCGGTAGAAACCGCAGGGTGATCAGTGCATTACTTGACGCGGAACTCGATGCGACGGTTCTGCTTGCGTCCGTCCTCGGTCGTGTTGTCGGCGACAGGCTCGGCCTGGCCGTAACCAACAGCCTTCAGCTGCTTGGCATTGGCACCGAGCTTGACCAGGTAGGCCTTCACGGAATTCGCACGATCCTGCGAGAGCTTCTTGTTGGCCGCAGGCTTGCCCTTGTTGTCGGTGAAGCCGGCGATCTCGACGGAGACATCAGGAGCCTTGGCGAGAGCCGCAGCCGCACGAGCCAGGGTCGGAGCGCTGGCGGGGTCGATCTTGGCAAGGCCGCTCTTGAAGAAGATACCGTCAAGAGTGAGCTTGGTGCCCTTCTCGATCACGATGATCGTGCAACCCGTGCTGTCGACCTTGTCGCCAGCCTTGGTGCCCGCGCACTTGTCCTTCTCGTCGATGACGCCGTCCTTGTCGGTGTCCTTGGCGATCGGGCAACCCACGGCATCGACCTTGGTGCCGGCCTGAGTGGCTGCGCACTTGTCCTTGTCGTCGGCGACGCCGTCCTTGTCGGTGTCGATCGTGCAACCATTGGCATCGACCTTGAATCCGGCCGGGCTGTTGGCGCACTTGTCCTTGTAGTCGGCAACGCCATCCTTGTCGCCATCGACCGGGCATCCATTGCCATCGACGCGAACGCCAGCCGGAGTGCTGGAGCACTTGTCGAGGTAATCGGCAATGCCGTCCTTGTCGCCATCAAGCGGGCATCCGAGCGTGTCGAGATAACCGACTGCGGCGGCGGGAGTGGCTGCGCACTTGTCCTTGTAGTCGGCAACGCCGTCCTTGTCGCCATCAAGCGGGCAACCCTTGAGGTCGATCTTCACGCCCTTGGGGGTGCCGGGGCACTGGTCGAGGGCATCGATGACGCCATCCTTGTCGGCGTCCTTCTTGAGACCCATGCGAACCGTGACGCCGAGAGTGACCTTCTGAAGGTCGTCGCGGGTATCGAAGTAATCGGCATCCGCAGGAGCGACGCCATCGAGCTTGTCCCACATGTCCATGTGGACGTAGTTCTCGTAGGCGCCCCAGACGGAGACCGTCCAGTTGGAGCTTACGGGAATCAGGTATTCGAGCCCGAGCTCGACCGGCATGTAGAGATTCCAGTCGAGGTCACCAGTGACCTTGTCGTTGACATAAGCCGTACCGAACGTGGTGGAAAGACCCGAGGCGAGGTAAGGACGGAATCCGCCCAGACCGATCTTGGGCTGCAACACGAGGTCGAGGCCGGCATTGGAGAACCAATCGGTCTCGAACTTGTTGCCGTCCTGCTTGTCGTTCTCGATGTCGCCGTAGCCGGCCGTCAGGCGAGTACCGAGCCACTCGAGAGGGTGATAGACGAGGAAGCCTCGGCCGTAGATGGTTCCCTGATCGCCGAACGAGCCATAGTAGCGTTGCGCGCCGATACCGGCACCAATGCCGATCGTCTGCTTCAGTTCAGGAGTTTCGGCACCGACAGTAGCGACGAGGCCTGCCAGAAGTCCGATGGGGAGGAGAAATTTCTTCATGGTCTCTTCCAAGGTTGTTGGGGTTGTTTTCGGATCCGCGAGGGTAAACCGCGACTATTCCAGAATAGAATACTCCACCCCGGATAGGCAAGGAATTGTTTCAAGCCGCCATTGAGGTATCAACAAGGCGTTGTCTGCCTCCGCGCCCTCTCGACAGTCCGGAATCCGTCGAGGGACGGATTCCGGACGCATGGAGTTTTGGGGACTTCAAGTCAAGGGAAAACCGCAGGATCATCGAGCCTCCCGAAACCCCGCGCGTTCCAGCGGCTCTTTCTCGAGGAACAGCATATCCTTGGCTGGCTTCGCGATGTACTTTCACTTCCGATCACGGACAGGGGGGCCCGCGCGGCGGGCTGAGACGGTCGGAATGCAGACCGCCACCCTCAGACGACCGGATGCGGATCATGCCGCCGTCGGGAGTCCGAAACGCTTGGCGCGCCTCCTGTCTCTGTCGGAATCCGTTATCTGGAGTGCGCCCATGTCCAACGACTGCATCCGCCGAATCCATCGCGAAGGAACTCGCGGCATCCGCGTCCCCATGAGGGAGGTTTCCCTGCAGGATACGCGCGAACCGGATGGCTCGCTCCGTCCGAACGCACCCGTCCTGCTCTACGACACATCCGGCCCTTGGGGAGACCCCGTCTACCATGGGACCGTGGAGTCGGGGCTTCCGCCCCTGCGCAAGGACTGGATCCTGGACCGTGGAGACGTCGAAACCAGCATTCCGCGCGACCGCGCGCCCCGCGACGACGGCTACAAGACGGAATCCGATCGCCAAGCCGCGCGAAACGAGGGCCGACTTCGGGAATTTCCGAGAGGAGATCGCTCCGTATTGCGGGCCAAATCCGGCATGGCCGTGACCCAGATCGCCTACGCGCGAGCCGGTATCGTGACTCCCGAGATGGAGTTCGTCGCCATCCGCGAAAACCAGGGCCTGGAAGATCTCTTCGAGCAGATCGGCCCCGACGCCGCCCGCGACACGTTGCAGTTCCAGCACCAGGGCCGCTCCTTCGGCGCGAGCATCCCCCGTCGCATCACCCCGGAATTCGTCCGCGACGAAATCGCGCGCGGCCGTGCCATCCTGCCGGCGAACATCAACCACCCCGAAGCCGAACCGATGGTCATCGGCCGCAATTTCCTCACGAAGATCAACGCGAACATCGGGAATTCGGCAATCTCCTCCGGAATCGAAGAGGAAGTCGAGAAGATGCGCTGGGCCACGAAGTGGGGTGCGGACACGGTGATGGACCTTTCGACCGGGCGCCACATCCACGCCACCCGCGAATGGATCCTCCGCAACAGCCCCGTGCCCATCGGAACCGTGCCCATCTACCAGGCTCTCGAAAAAGTGGACGGCAAGGCCGAGGAACTGACCTGGGAGATCTACCGCGACACGCTGATCGAGCAATGCGAACAAGGCGTGGACTATTTCACCATCCACGCGGGCGTGCTGCTGCGGTACATCCCCCTGACCGCCCGCAGGATGACGGGAATCGTCAGTCGGGGCGGCTCCATCCTGGCCAAATGGTGCCTGGCCCATCACCAGGAGAATTTCCTCTACACGAACTTCCGTGAAATCTGCGAGATCCTGCGCGCCTACGATGTCGCCTTCAGCCTGGGCGACGGATTACGACCGGGATCGAATGCCGACGCCAACGACGCGGCGCAGTTCGCCGAACTCGACACGCTGGGCGAGCTGACGAAAATCGCCTGGGATCGGGACTGCCAAGTCATGATCGAAGGTCCTGGACATGTCCCCATGCATCTCGTGAAGGAGAACATGGACCGCCAACTCGAGGTCTGCGGCGAAGCGCCGTTCTACACCCTGGGCCCTCTCGTCACCGATATCGCTCCGGGCTACGACCACATCACCTCCGGTATCGGAGCGGCCATGATCGGGTGGTTCGGATGCGCCATGCTATGCTACGTCACCCCCAAGGAGCACCTGGGGCTCCCCGACAAGGAGGATGTGCGCGTCGGCGTCGTGACCTACAAGCTCGCCGCGCATGCAGGCGATCTCGCCAAAGGACTTCCGGGCGCGCAATACCGCGACAACGCCCTGTCGAAGGCTCGGTTCGAATTCCGCTGGCGCGACCAGTTCAACTTGGGCCTCGATCCGGAACGAGCCAAGGAATACCACGACGAGACCCTCCCCGCCGAAGGCGCCAAGCTGGCCCACTTCTGTTCCATGTGCGGCCCGCATTTCTGCTCCATGCGCATTTCCGAGGACGTACGGAAGTATGCAGCGGCAGAAGGCCTTGCAGAAGACGCAGCCATCGCCAAGGGCATGACGGAGATGAACAGCGTCTTCGTGAAGACCGGAGCAGAAGTCTACCTAGGAGACAGCCAGGAACGTGACCACATAAGTCTGACCTGACTCATCCATCGGGCGAATCCAGTCCGGTTCGCCATTCCCGACTGTTCCAAGGTGCGCCTTCTTAGAATCCCAGGCGGAAGAAGACGCCCTCGGGGTGGACCTTGATGTCCTTCAAAGCCAGGCGAGCCATCTGCTCGCCGAACTTGTCCTTGTCCAGCTCGTAGATCTTGTAGCGCTGGATGGAAACCTCGAGAATCCTCGTGACGACCGTCGAGACAGCCCCTTCGATCGAAGAGGAGAGCCCGGGAATCTCGAGCTTGCGGATAGCCAGGTGAGAGACGTAGACCGCCCCTTCCGATGGCACGTATTCCGGCACGGTCGAGACGACGACAGCTCCCGTCCACTTTCCGAAAGGGATCTTCACCTTCACGGGCAGCCGCAACCCGATGGCATTTTCTTCGGGCCACAGCTGCAACGTCGCGGCATTGAGACCGACCTCGGCGACACCGCCCGCATCCTGCTCGATGGGGAAGCCCGCCTTCTTGTCGATTTCCGACTGGATGCGGGTTGCGGCCAGTTCGAATCCGAATCCATCCTTGCCGATCTTGAAGCCGGCACAACCAGCGAGGACGAGCATGACGAGAGACACTGCAAGGATTGCGGGACGTCGGACGATGCGATTCACGTTGTTCTCCGGAGTCGAGGGCTGAGTTTAAGCGGAAGAAAATACGATCATTCTTTTCAGGAAGTCGGTACGACAAGCAATGCGACGGAAAATGTCGCACGCCCCATCTGTAGGACGACGAAGGACGGCCCCGTCGCCGATCAATCCCGATGGCACTGGTAGGGACAAGAAAGCGAAAGCCCCGAGGCTTTCGCCTCGGGGCTTTCATGCGGTCGGGGAGACTTGAACTCCCATGAGGAAACCTCGCTACCACCTCAAAGTAGTGCGTCTACCAATTCCGCCACGACCGCGTAGCGTTGCGACTCCCTTACGGAGTCACCGGCGTCTGAGGAACGCCGGGAACAGGCGAGGTGGGAACGCCCGGGATGCCGCCTGGAATGGCAGATCCGGCAGGTGCGCCCATCTCGCGCAAGACCTTAGCCGCACCATCTTCCTGCAACGCCTTCTGAACAGCCGAACCGGTGTCCTGCCCGAAATGGGCGCGAGAGACGATGAGATTGATGATGAGAATGATGACAAACAACCCAATTGCCCACCACTTGGTCAGCTTGGACACAAACGTGGCCGCACCTGCAGAGGAGAACGCCTGGGAAGAACCCATGCCGCCAAAAGCGGAGGAAAGACCACCGGCCTTGTCGTTCTGCACAAGCACGAGGAGGATCAGGCCAAAGCAACCGATCACGTGAAGCAGAATCAATGTCCAAAACAGGAGACTCATGGGAGGAGAAACATAGGGGGTTCACGTAAACTTGGCAAGGGCGCCAAGATGAAAACGTCCCACTTTTTTCAATGGGGATGTCAAATTAAGCGTAGCCTCGTATCCTGTATTGTCGCCCCCCCCTCTAAGGAGTACTCGACGTGATGCACCGTTTCCCCTACCTTCTCGTCGCTCCGATTCTTGTCGCTTGCGGCAGCTCCGGTCTGAGCACGCAGGAGCGCGAGGCGATCTCGATCCAGGATCGTCGGATCGCATCTCTCCGCGAGGCGATCCGCATGGAGCGCACGCATCTGGACTCATTCCCGGCGGACACGGCGTCGCAACGCCGCGAAGCCCGTCTGCGCGAAGAGATCGGCCAGGCCGAGGATGATCGTCTGCAGACAGTCCGACCACCCGTCGACGCGCGAGACAGGGCGGAGGCGGAGAAGGACGAATTGCGTCGCGTCAACGAGATCATGCGCACGCGGGACCAGAAGTAGCCTAAGCCGGTTGGGTAAACAGAAAACGACAAAGCCTCCCCGCGGTCCGCGAGAAGGCTTTTGGTTGCGCGTCCGAGACGAGCCGACTGCTGGATCAGGACTTGATCAGGCCGCGCCGGCGGCGATTCCGAGGAAGTCTTCCGCCTTGAGGGCCGCGCCACCGATGAGGCCGCCGTCGATGTCCTTCTGCGCCAGGAGTCCCTTGGCGTTGTCCGGCTTCATCGAGCCACCGTACTGGATGGGGATGATCTCGGCCACGGTGGCGCCGTACAGATCGGTGAGGACCTTGCGGATGAACGCCTGGGCTTCCTGCGCCTGCTCGACCGTGGCGACCTTGCCCGTGCCGATGGCCCAGACGGGCTCGTAGGCGATCACGGTCTTGGCTGCGTCGTCGGCCGAGATGCCGGCGTAGGCGCCCTTGAGCTGGCGCTCGTTGACGGAATCCGTCTGACCGGCTTCGCGCTCGGCAAGGAGCTCGCCGACGCAGACGATGGGGAGAAGGCCGTGCTTGAGAGCCTGCTTGGTCTTCTTGTTCACGGTCTCGTCGGTTTCGCCGAAGAACTGGCGCTGCTCGGAGTGTCCGATGATCACGTACTTGACGCCGGCGGAGACGAGCATCGCCGCGGAGATCTTGCCCGTGAAGGCGCCCGACTCTTCCCAGTGCAGGTCCTGCGCACCCAAGGCGACGCGGGTGCCGGCAACGACCTTCGCAACCTCGGTGAGGCACACGAAGGTCGGGCACACGACGAGGTCGACCGAAGCGGGAGCCTCGGCAGCCTTGGCGACAACCGCCTTGGCGAGTTCGACCGCTTCGGGGACGGTCTTGTTCATCTTCCAGTTGCCGGCGATCACGATGCGACGTGCCATGCTGCTTTGCTCCGATGGTTGGATGTGAGAGAGGAGAGCTTCAAAGATAGCCTCGCTCCCCAAGTCATCCTTCAATTCCGCTTGCGCCCTATATTCCACTTGTTATATATTCCATTTGTTGAATACAGGAGTTCCCCATGTCGCTTTCCCATGGCCTGTTGGGGTTGTTGAGCTACGCCCCCATGTCCGGCTACGATCTGAAGAAGATCTTCGACGATTCGATCAACTTCTTCTGGTCGGCGCAGACGAGCCAGATCTACCGGGAACTGAAGGCCCTGGAAGCCTCCGGTTGCGTGGAATCGAGCATCGAGGCCGGCCAGGCAGGACCGAACAAAAGGATCTACCGGATCACGGACTCGGGACGGGAACGCCTCAAACGCTGGCTCCTGGATACGTCCGACGAGACCGGCGAGGACAACCGCAACGAATTTCTCCTTCGCGTATTCCTGTCGTCCAACATCGGCATGGACGCGCTGCAACGGATCCTCGAAGCCAGATTGACGAAATACCGCCGAGACATCCAGCGTCTGGAGGCATTGGGGGCCGCGGTGGAGAAGTACCGCTCGAAAATCGATGTGGATGCGCAGATGCCGTTCTGGAGCATCGCGATCTCTCGCGGATTCCACGATGTCGGATCGCACATCCACTGGGCAGAGGAGAGTCTGAAGGCGATCCAGGCGCATCTGGGAGGTGAAGCATGATTCCGATGATCGCCGCGATCCTCGCCGCAACGTTCGCCGGAGACAAGCAGGAAGAACCCGACCGGTGGGGCTGGGGGATGCAACCCATCATCGGGTACGACGACGAATCGAGCTGGACGCTCGGCGCCAACAGCGTACTCTACCTGAATCCAGATCCGACGAATCCGGACCAGGAACTGGACGAACTGAACCTGGTCACGACGTACTCGCTCAACGACGCATACAATGTGAACGCGAGCGTGATCAAGAACCTGGACGTGGGAGACAAGTCCATCGAAGCCACGGTCGGCTACGAGAGAAGTCCGCAGGAATTCCTCGGAATCGGGCGGAACGCGGCGGATTCCGCAATGGCGCTCTATGCGGCAACCGACATCCCTTTCAGGGTCGGCGTGCCCGTCAAGGTCTTCGATCATCTTTACGTGAGCCCGCAGTACGACTTCCTGCTGCACGATGTCGACATGGTCGAATCGGAAGAGGGAGAGCGCATAGCTGCGCCTCCCGAGGTCGGTCGCAGCCTGTCGTCTGGCATCGGATTGACCGTGACCTACAAGACCACGAACCCCGGCCTGTACAAACGACGAGGATACGTCCTTTCCGTTTCAAGCACGCACTACGCGCCCTCGCTCGGAAGCACGTCGGAGTTCGAAGCCACCAGCGCTTCGGGCCGCCTGTACGTCCCGATCATGACGGAATCCGTCCTCGGGTTCCAGCTCCGGCTGGAGACGACGTCTGGTGACGTCCCCCTCCCCTACCTGCCCACGCTGGGCGGACACAGACTGCTCCGCGGCTTCAATGGAAGCCGTTACGTCGGACGCCACTGCCTCGCGGGACAGACCGAGCTGCGCTTCCCCATCTGGGGCCGTCTTGGCGGCACCGTATTCGCGGGAGCAGGGGAAGCTGTAAACGGGTTCGACCAGTTCGACCAACACGTCAAGGTTGCGGGCGGAGTGGGTCTGCGCTTCGCGGTCCAGAAGAAGCAGAAGATCAACATCCGCTTCGACTTCACGATCAGCAGCGACGACGACACGCGCAAATACATCAAACTCAAGGAAGCGTTCTGAGGCTCGCGCCGCTACCGCCACTTGCGCAGCGGCACAATCCCCCCAACAAATGCAGGCATCCGACATGCGCCCCTATCCGACAACGAAGAAAGGCATCGTCATGACCACCCTTGGAGTCGCCCTTGGCACGATGCTCCTCACCCTGGGCCTCTGGGCCCGCAGCTTCAGCCTCATCCCCGAGCTGTTCCGCCTGAACAAAAAATGTCAGGCGGAGGGCTACTACATGGCGGAGTTCGAATTCAAGATGGTGGGGTTCGGCTACCTCCTCGACCACGGCCACTACGTGAAGGCGATCTCGGACTTGCGCGCGTACCACGACAAGCTCGAGGCCCGCGAGGGACTGGTGAAGCCGCCCCGGTTCGCGACCAAGACCGAGGAGATGGACTTCTACCTGAATCTGCAGGATTCCGTCACCGGGTCATTCATGGATCCATCCGCTCCCTACTGCACCTGGGAAGGCCCCACGGGGAACGTTCTGGACCACCTCGACGCGCTCGCCAAGGAGACGGGGAGGCCTCTGAAGCTCAAGTACCCGCTGCGCTTCTTCGAGCGCATCGACACCCCCGCCGAGCTTCGCGCCTACCTCGACGACATCGGCCACATCGGTTGGATCGGCGCAAAGCTTCCAGAAAGCTCCTTCCACTTCGCACGCGACCTCGTCTCCTACGTGAAGCCCGACAATACCGTGGAGCGGAACGGTCTGTACGCGTTCTCTCCCGAGTGGAAGAGGACACTGCTCGAATGGTTCCGCGACAACCAGGATCCCGAAACTGGATATTGGGGACCGCGACTGCGCGGAAGCGGAAAATTGACCAAACTCGATCTGCACAACACCAGCTCCATTCTCCAGGCCTTCATCGATTCCAAGGGTGACGACATCGACACCACGCTGAGGATCGGCTACAGGGACCGGATGTTCGCCTCCACCCTGAAGGTGATGGCCTACCCCGCCCCAGACGTTTCCGACCTCGACGAGATCCACGGCTGGACCCTGCGGGAAGGCAAGGGCATCATGATGCTATCGCGCCAGCTTTGGAAGACCGCCACCGCGGAAGAGAAGCACGCGGCACGCGCGGCCTTCGCGAAGTTCCTGCTCCACGACCATACGCGCAACTGGTCGGCTGCGGACGGCGCGTTCCGCTTCTACCCCGACGCCGGGCCCGCGACGTTGGACGGCACAGGAAGCGCCATCGGAGTGATGGACGACGCCGGCGCGTTCTCTGGCGCCAAGCAGCGGCGCGTGTGGGGCCCTCCGAGCCTCACGTGCGCGAACCTCGGCTCGACGGCAGCGACCGCTTTGACGGAAAATGACATCAAGGCGTTGCGCGACAGGAAGCCGAACTCGGTACGCATCTACCGCGACGAGCCCGACACGAACGATTTCACCCAGAATGTCGATGGAGTCTTCCACTTCGGACATACCGCTGTTCCCGATCTCACGGAAATCGCTTCGGGGATGAAGGCCTGGGCGGATACGACCTCTCAGAGTCTGGGCAACTGGATATCGCGCGAAGAAGTCCGCGAGCGACTGTCGAAAATCTCGACGGAACCGGTGCGATCCTGGAAGGAACAAATCCCCCTTGAATACCTCGACGAAATCCTGAAGGCCGGAGGAACGGTGACCCTGGTCGGATTCGACTCGTTCCAGGTCCCGATCGCGAGGATGGATTTCACGCTCCCGGACGCGACTCCCTAGCAAGCCGAAGCGCCGCACAGTCTCCGCCGGTTTCGAGTCCCCTCTGCCAGCGGAGACGTACTCCCCACCGGCCAGCGAAGCGTCGCCGGGCTACGCGCCCTCCAGCACCACGCGATACGGTCGCCCCGCTCGCTAGCCCATGTCCTCCACCGCCCGCTCAGCCGCGCGAAGCGCGCTATGCGGGCGGGCGACGGCATCAGCACCGCGCATCCCCGCATCGCGTCTACGGTCGCCCCGCTCGCGAGCCTGCGCCCAGCACTCACCGGCGAGGGGGCAAAGCCCCCAATGCCGGGCGACGTACCGGGCCAGCGCAGCGTCGCCCGGGCAACGGCAAAAAGAAACCCCCGCGCCAAAGGCGCGGGGGTCAGAATCCGTCAGCGACGCGATGAGCGCTTGAAGCGCCCGCGCAGCCGAACGTTACTTGTCGGTGAGAGCGACGACGCCGGGCAGCGCCTTGCCTTCGAGGTATTCCAGGGAAGCGCCGCCGCCCGTGCTCACGTGCGTGACCTTCTTCGAAAGTCCAGCCTTCTTGATCGCGGAAGCGGAGTCGCCACCACCGACGATCGTACAAGCGCCCTTGGCGGTCGCATCGGCCAGAGCCTGAGCGATCGCGAAGGTGCCCTTGGCCGACTCGTCGATCTCGAACACGCCCGCAGGGCCGTTCCAGAGGACGGTCTTGGCGTCCAGGATGATGTTGGCGAAAGCCTCGATCGTCTTGGGGCCGATGTCGACGCCTTCCTGGTCCGCCGGGATCTCGTTGACCGAGACGAACTTCGTGGGGCCGAGCGTACGGGCGCCGAAGTCGAGCTTGGTGGTCACCAGCACGTCGACCGGCAAGCAGAGCTTGTCGCCGGCCTGGGCGATCAGTTCCTTGGCGAGGGGCACCTTGTCCATCTCGCACAGGGACTTGCCGATTTCCTTGCCCTGCGCCTTGGCGAAGGTGAAGCCCATGCCGCCGCCGATGATGAGCTTGTCGACCTTGGGCAACATGGCCTTGATGACGTCGATCTTGCCCGAAATCTTGGAGCCGCCGATGATGGCGACGAAGGGGCGCTTGGGATTCTCGACGGCGTCGCCGAGGAAGTCCAGTTCCTTCTTCATGAGGTAGCCGGAAGCGCGCTGCGCCAAGGCCACGCCCGTGATGGAGGAGTGGTCGCGGTGGGCGGTGCCGAACGCGTCGTTGACGTAGAGGTCGGCGAGCTTCGTGAGCGAAGCGCGGAACGCGGCGACGTCTTCCTTCGAGGCGGACTGCTTGGTGCCGTCTTCGAGCTTGACCTTGCCCTCTTCCTCGATGTGGAAGCGAAGGTTCTCGAGCAAGACGACTTCGCCGGCCTTGAGAGCCGCGCAGGTGGCCTCGACCTCGGGGCCGACGCAATCCTTCAGGAACTTGACGTCCTTGCCGAGGTGCTCGGAGAGCTTCTTGGCGACGGGAGCGAGGGAGAATTCGGGTTTGACCTTGCCGTCGGGACGGCCCAGGTGCGAAGCGATGACCACCGAAGCGCCCTTTTCAAGCAGGTACTTGATCGTGGGAAGGGCGGCGACGATGCGCTTGTCGTCTTCCACAACGCCATCCTTGACGGGCACGTTGAAGTCGACACGCACGAAAACGCGCTTGCCGGCGACGTTCAGATCTTCGATGAACAGCTTGGCCATGGATTCCTCGAAAGGGTTGGAGTTCGCTCCCCGGACGCCTTGCGCGCCCGGCCAGAAGTGTTTGAAAGGTAAACAACCGACTCGGGTTATTCCGACGAGGAAGCGTCCTACTCCGACGAGGGCGCGACGACCACGCGGCATCCCCCCGCTTCGGGCGACTCGACCACGACCCGGCAGCCCAGTTGGGCCGCGCGGATGCGGATCGTACGCAACCCCACGCCATCCTGCGGCGCCTGGTCGAAACCGCGACCGTCGTCCTCGATCTCCATCCTGTTGCGAACGACCCGGATGCGAACGACCTTCGCTTGCCCGTGCTTGTGGGCGTTCTGGACGGCCTCCTGGGCGATGCGGTACCACTGGAGCGCATCGTCTTCGGACAGTCCGTTCACGCGGCCTTCGACGACGAGATCCAGCACCTCGTTCGATCGCATGCGTTCGCCCATGAGCGCAAGCGCCGCGTTCAGATCGCCGCCCTTGAGTTCGGGAGGATAGAGCCCATGCGCCGTCGAGCGCAGGCTCTCGGCCACGCGCGCGAGTTCGCTCTTGAATCGCTGGCACAGGATGGAGCCCGTCATCGATTCGCCGAGGATGTCCGCCTGGATCCGGAGCGCAGACAGATCCTGTCCCACTCCATCGTGCAGATCCAGGGCGGTCCCGCGCAGATGCTGGTCGGTCTCCTTCACGAGCCTGTCGTTGAACCCCTTTTCAAGTTCGAGGAGCCGCTCCAGGAGGCGCTGGTGCTCCGCGCGTTCCGCGCCGATCTTGTATGCCAGGAGAATGCTGAAGAGGATGTTCTCGACGCACATCGCGAATTCGACGACGATGCCCCGCCACGAGTACATCCACGGTTCGTGGAACAGTTCGCCACCGACGCTCATCCCCAGCGCCATCAGCATCGGCAGGCTCGCGACCGCGGCGAATGCCGCGAGCCGGTTCCCCGAGAACGCCAGACGCAACGTCAGGAAGACGCCGAGCAGGTAACTCAGGATCTCGAAGACTTCCATCTGGGGTCCCGCGTAAAGCGCATCCACCACCCAGGGCGCCACGGGAATCAGAAGCTGCAGGACGCACAATCCCATCAGGACGAAACCCATGGCGCGATAGAATCGCCCGATCAGGGGATAGAGGCGATGGAAATCCAGCAGATGCGAGAGGAAGAGGACAAGAGCTCCGAAAGCGCCGATCGAACCGAACGAGGGCGTGATCTGGTTGAGGTCCGGATGGCCTGGCCAGAACCAGGCGAAGGAGTGCTGGTGGTTGGAGAAGACGAAGACGATCACGACCGTCTGGTAGACGAGATACCAGAAGTGGGCCTTGTGGCGGATGAAGAGGAACAGATAGCAGGCCAGCAGGAGGTTGGCGAAGAGGAGACCCACGAGCAATCCGTCGAGCAGCGCATGGTTCTCCGCGCTACCATGACGTATTCTGTCGGGCTCCATCTGGATGGAGATGCCGAGCCGTCCCGTCCACTCGGCGATTTCGAGATGGATCGTATCGAGCCCTTGGCGCAGATGGACGGGGATCCACAGCGCATGCCACGGCGCGCACCACCGATCGCGCGGCACATCCTCCCCGATCCAGCACGACGCCGCCCCTGCGGCCTGGGCGCGGAAGGAGTCGATGTCGACGTAGTCGGCACGGATCCACCATACCGCGTCCTCGGGGGATCGAACCGGGAGACGCAACAGGACGTGGCCGGGGCGGAATCCGCTCCACGTCCCCGCATCGCCAAGGGTACGGAATCCCGAATCGGGGATGGATCTCCATGCGGACGGATCGGTAGGGACGTCCGCATCCCGGATGGACATTTCCCGACCAGGAACGTCGAGTCCACGCGGATGCGCGGAGAGGTCGAGCACGCCGGAAGCGGATGCGGCGGAAGCGAGGAGGAGGAATGCGGAAAGCAAGCGCGTCCAGGGCACCGAGGAGACGTTCGTCTTCGCCGCAAGTGCTCGTCGCGTCAAATTCAAGCCCCGTTTCATCATTCCGGATCGTCGCGTTGGAAAAAAAGGCGGCGCATCCAGAACGCGCCGCGGATTGGGATCACGCCTTTGATGATTGTAGAACTCCTCGCCGCCAATCTCCAGTCCAGATAGCCCCAACCGACTACACCCTCTGGATGCCTTCCACGAACTGCCTCACCCCCTTGAGGAACATTTCGGTGGCGATGGTCGTCAGGACGAGCCCCATGAGGCGCTCGATCGCCCGCACGCCGCGATCGCCCAATGCCGCGTGGACCCATGGAGAAAGGAGAAGCAAGGCGCAGGTGATCGCGGAGGCGATGGCCAATGCGCCCAACCACTCGAGCCAGCGCGTCGGCTCCCGGCTCATGATGAGCATGACGGTCGAGATGGCCGACGGCCCCGCGACGTAGGGAATCGCCAGCGGTACGAGGAACGGCTCGCCATCGGTCGCTTCGGCCATTCCCGGAGACGATGCCGAGGGGAAGATCATCCGCAAGGCGATCAGGAAGAGGATGATGCCTCCGGCGATCGTCAACGATCGTTCCGAGATCTGAAGCGCCATCAGGAGCCAGCGTCCCGAGAAGAGAAAGACGACGAGGATCGCGAAGGCGAAACCCATCTCGCGCAGGATCACGTGCATCCACCGCTCGCGGGGCACATTACGCAATGCGGAGAGGAAGAGAGGGATGTCCCCGAGTCCGTCCATGACGAGCACGAGGAGGACGAGGGCGGAAAGGAAGGTCATGTGGAGAGTGTACAAACGCCGGGGCGGATGCGGGATCCCCGTGGCTCAGGGGAGTAGCATGCGCCCGGGGATGGAGACATTCCCGTCGCGCAGCTCCAACATCACGATGCCGTGCCGGGAGCGGAGCGCGCGAAGCGCTTCCGGGCCGGAATGGATGTCGGATCTGCCGGACACGGACGTGAGGCGGACCGCGGCGCCGGGGCGAATGGACAATTCCTGTTCGAGATCCATCACGGATGCGAGCCAACGAGAAGGCGCCGGGCCTTCCCGACGTGAACTTATCCCAAGGCGGTATTCCCCGTTCGACAGGACCAGCGAGTCCATCGAGAGGAGTCTCATGACACCCGAGAGTGTGGAGGTGGGTATGCTGCCATACACTGTGGGTGCTTTATCATCCGAGTAGCCGATCGACACCGCACCGAGATTCGTCATCAGCGTCATGGAATGGCTTGTATGCCACGTCAGCACCAAACTCGAGCCAGAGTCCTTGAACGTGCGATCGAACCCACCATCGATCCGAGTGCGATCCGTCGTCAATCGGAAGAGCCCCTGAGCGACGAGTTGCTGCTGGAGGCTTCCCTCTCCGATCGAAACCACCCCCGCATGTTGATTCAATCGAATCTGGAGCGTGTCGGTGGTTGTTTTGACGGACAATTCTTGCGTCGACGTTCCCCCCACAACACGGACACCAAGGCTGGAGTCAGATGTATTCCACTGGATCGTGCAGCGCTTCCACTCCCCCGAATCGGCCTGGGTCGAGAGGATTCTCAATACATGGGTATCAATGAAATCGACGCTGAAGCTACCACTACGTCCTTCGCTCGTAGCGCGTCTTCCCGAGTCGCGCCAGACCCACGTCTTTCCGGGGTCAAAGCCCACGATAAGCGTCCCAAGCTGGGGCCAATCGTACTTGGGCCCAAAATCTTTTCCGTCCAAGGATGTCAGATACCACCGCTCGTCGAGAGCTTTCTCCTGCAACCTCACCATGCCGGTGTCCGACTGCGTTTCCACGTGGGGAAGAGGCATGCTGGGAGTCACCCCTCCCGATGTCCAGACTCGCATGGAGTCCCGTAGACTGTACGCGAGTAGCTTCTCGCCATATCGGCTCTGGCCAGGTTCCGTGTTGTCGGGGGTGCGTATCCGGCAAGCCACCCCAAGCGCCCCATAGGGATACGGATAGTCGTATTTGGCGCTGTCGTTCCCTGCCATCCACGAGACCGAATCCACCTTCCGCGACGCGGGATCCCAAGCCGCTAGGCACGACGGGGTCTGCCACACCGTATCCCCATGAGCGACACGCAGGACAGCCTGCGAATTGCGGATCCTGTCCCCTCCGATCAAGCTGTCGCGGATCGCGACGTTCCAGAGTACCCCGGAATCCGTCGCCACGCTGTCGCCGACAGCAATCGTGACGAAACAGGTGTCATTCTCCCAGCCCCGCCAGACGCGGTAGCCGAGAGATGCCCCTTGGCGCAGCGGCAGGGCCGAAGCGAGGGTGGTGAGTAGGAGGAGGAGTGTGAGGTGGCGCATGGGTGTGAACCTTGAAAGCAGTCGAGAAAGGGTAATCCGATCCTCTGTCCCAAATCTACCGCCACGCGTGACCTTCATGTGGGCTTGTTCTGTAGAACACACCCGACTCGATGCGCCAGGGATGGAAGCCCGCAGGGCCGGGACCCCGCAGGGGGACGCGACTGCGGGAGCGGACTCCGAGGAGGCCCGGCTCGCGACAGCCCGGTCGGCCCGGGCACGGGACGGGGCGCCCCTCCCATCGACGGATTCCGACAGCAAGAGGCTCCGGACGAGAGGCGCACGAACAAAAAGGGCCCTCGCATTTCTGCGAGAGCCCCGAAGACAGATTCCGACCGGAGTCGGGAATCGGAACTTACTTGGCCACCACGCGGCACATCTCCACGACCTTGTTGGAGTAGCCCCACTCGTTGTCGTACCAGGAGACGAGCTTGATGAAGGTGTCGTCGATCGCGATGCCGGCCTTGGAGTCGAACACCGAGGTCTTGGTCTCGCCGCGGAAGTCGGTGGAGACGACGTCGTCGGCGGTGTAGCCCAGCACGCCCTTGAGGTAGGTCTCGGAGGCGAGCTTCATCTCGGCGCAGATGTCGGCGTACTTGGCCGGCTTCTCGAGCTCGACCGTGAGGTCGACCACGGAGACGTCGGAAGTGGGCACGCGGAAGGCCATGCCGGTGAGCTTGCCCTTGACGGAGGGGATGACCACGCCGACGGCCTTGGCGGCGCCGGTGCTGGAGGGGATGATGTTCTCGAGGATGCCGCGGCCGCCGCGCCAATCCTTGGCGGAAGGACCGTCGACGGTCTTCTGGGTGGCGGTGGCAGCGTGGACGGTGGTCATCAGGCCGCGCTTGATGCCCCACTTGTCGTTGATCACCTTGGTGATGGGAGCCAAGCAGTTGGTGGTGCAGGAAGCATTGGAGATGACGTCCTGGCCAGCGTAGGTCTCGTGGTTCACGCCGAAGACGAACATCGGGGTGTCGTCCTTGGAGGGAGCCGAGATGATGACCTTCTTGGCACCGGCGGCGATGTGCTTGGCAGCGCCTTCCTTGTCCAGGAAGAAGCCGGTGGACTCGACGACGACGTCGGCACCGACTTCGTTCCACTTCAGGTTGGCAGGATCCTTCTCGGCGGTGAGGCGGATCTTCTTGCCGTTGACGATCAGGGTGTTGCCCTCGACCGACACTTCACCCTGGAAGCGGCCGTGGACGGAGTCGTACTTGAGCATGTAAGCCAAGTAGGAGGGCTCGAGAAGGTCGTTGATGCCCACGACTTCGACGTCGGGGAAGTTCTTGACGACAGCGCGGAAGACGTTGCGGCCGATGCGCCCGAAACCATTGATACCGATCTTGACAGCCATTCAGAACCTCTGTAGTTGAAGACCCGGCAGACCCAATGCCTGCACTGGTGCAGTCGTCAAAATTAACCCCTTATCCGGACTTTTCAATCCGAATAGCATCGCTCCTTGCTCTGGAGCGGACCAGGCAGGCCCCCGAAACACATCTATTCCACCACCTCATCGCCGGCGCACCGCGCCGCCGGACGCTTGCACGCATGACTTGCTTGGCACTCTTGCCTGCCACTTGGCCGAATTCGTCGCAGCGGAAACCGGGCCGTTGCTCATGCTGGATCCAACCCGTTCGAGCAACCACTCCAAGAGGTCGTTCAAGGAAACCATTCGGACAGATTTCGTCCAGTCGGTGATCGATGGCGTGGTCGGCGCCATCCTCGGAAGCGCGATGCTCGCCGCGACGCTCGCGTTCCGGAAGCTGCGCCGCCAATAGCGCGTTTTTCTGTTTTTCCCAAACAACGCCACCTCGCAGCCGCAGACCGCAAGCACTGCCGCAGGGGACCGCGTAGATTCCCGGGGACGCTCACTCATGACCCGGAGTCCAACATGCCGTTCCACCGAGTTCCTGCATCCACCGTCCTCGCCGCGGCTCTGTTCGCCCAGGTTCCATCGCACAGTGCGGTCGTTTCCCTCGGCCAAGGCTCCTATCTGGATGCGCTCCCCTCGGGGAAGACGGGCCCGGCGAACACGGCGGGAACACGTGTTCTCCCACGCATGGTCGCGGGTACCACCGCCCCTCCCACAGGCGACTGGTGGAGTTCCCTGATCTTTCCACGCGACCCTACGAACTATCCCTTCGCCTGCACGCTCTTCCCCTGGCCCCTCACGCTGCAGGCGCAAGCCTCCGGCATGGGCGTGGGCGCAGCCGATCCGGGAGGCGCGTCGAGCGGCACGGAATACCATTATGGACACACCGACGCCTTGGTCCTCGGGCTCGAAGGGCTCGCCGCCTCCGACGTGAAAGCCGTCTCCTGGGGCGACTGGCACGTCGTGGCGCGTCTCGCCGACGCCTCGCGCACCATGGACATCACCTTCGGACACGGCCTCCCGTTCGCGTGGGTGAAGTCTTCCGGCGGCAACGCGAAGATCGTCTGCCGCACGACACCCGTGGTGTGGTCGGGCTCCGGAACGAACACGCTCGGCATCACCGTCTCGGGGATCCACTGGGCCCTCTTCGCCCCGGCCGGAGCGAGCTGGTCCATCACCGACAAGACCGTCACTTCGACCCTCGGCGGCAAGGGATGCTGGAGCGTCGCGGTCCTCCCCGACGCCACGCAGGCCACGTTAGACAAATTCCGTCGCGCCGCGTTCGCGTTCCCCGTGGACACGCGCGTCACCTGGACAACCGACGAGAGCTCCGGCAAGGTCCGCGCCTCGTACCACGTCGCGACCGCCCCGCAGGAAGGAACGGACACGCTCGCGATCCAGGCGCTGTTCCGCCACCAGTGGCTCTTCTCGTCCAACGTGAACACGTCCTGGGCGTATACCTCCGCCCGCGGCCCCATGAAGGTCGTCGAAGGCAACACGTTCACGACCGAAGACGTCCTTCCCCCCGTTCTTCCCGGACTCCCACCCCCACCTCAGGCCGACCAGGCCACGCTCAAGACGGAGCTCGACGCGGTGGCGAAGACGGCGCTGCTTGCCGCCGACGGCAGCGGCACCTACTGGACCGGCAAAGGCCTGTGGAGAACAGCGGGCCTGGTGCGCCTGGCCGACCAGCTCGGCATGACTGCGGTGCGCGACACGCTGCTCGGTCGCATCAAGGGCGAACTCCAACGCTGGTTCACGGCGACCGCGGGCAAGACGAGCGCGGTGTTCGCCTACGATCCCGACTGGAAGACGCTCATCGGATTTCCCGCCGAATATGGAAGCGACGTCGAACTCAACGACCACCACTTCCACTACGGCTACTACCTCATGGCCGCCGCCGTGGTCGCCCAGTACGATCCGACCTGGGCGAAGCGCGACCAATGGGGCGGCATGGTGGAACTGCTCCTGCGCGACGCGAACAATCCACGCCACAGCGACCCGATGTTCCCCTTCCTGCGCCAGTTCGATCCGTACGAAGGGCACTCGTGGGCCAGCGGCCACAGCCACTTCCTCGCCGGCAACAACCAGGAATCGAACTCCGAATCGATGCTGTTCAACTCGGCGCTCGCGCTCTGGGGCATGGCAACAGGAAACGACACCCTGCGCGACGCGGGCCTGTGGATGACCGCGACCGAAACGCGTTCGCTCGAACAGTACTGGTGGGACGTCGACGATGCGATCTTCCCCGCGTCCTGGTCCTACTCCGGCGCGGGCATGATCTGGGGCAATGGCGCTGCGCACGCGACGTGGTTCTCCGCCGAACCGGAATGCATCCACGGCATCAACACGCTTCCCTTCACGGCCACATCGCTCTCGTGGACGCGCCATCCCGAGCACGTCCGGAAAATCTTCGCGGAGATGCGCGCGGAAAAGACGGGCGGCGTCCTCGACACGTGGCGCGAGGTCATGATGGCCTACGCCGCGATCGCCTCGGCGGATTCCGTCTGGAACGTGTTCGATGCGTGGGACGGCACCGGTGCAGAGGGAGGCGTCACCAAGCCGTGGTACCGGCACTGGATCGCGACGCTGCGCGAACACGGCGGACTGGACACGGCGATCACGGCAGACCACTCCGCGGCCGTGGCCCTGCGCAAGGGCGCAGTCCGCACCTGGATCGCGTGGAATCCCGACGCGACCTCGCGCACGGTGACCTGGAGCGACGGGCATTCCACGACCCTCGCGGCCGGGGAATTCAAGACGGAATCAGGCAGTGCGACAGGAATCGTTGAACGCGTCGCGGGAACCGCGAAATTCCAGCGCATCCGCACGCGTCGAACCGTCGCGGCCCTCGGAGCGCTCCCCGTCTCGATCCTGTCCCCGAACGGACGCGAAGTCCACCGCGGTCCAGCGAACACCGCGCACCTGGGCGAAGGCATCTGGATCGTCCGCCCGCTGTAAAGGCAAGCGTCGCCGTCCCGCTGGTTTCGACACGCTCAACCGGCGGGCGCCCCCCACCGGCGAGGGCCGCCAGGCCCAATGCCGGGCAACGGCATCAGAATCCGCGCGACCGTACGGCCTTACCTCGACCTTCGCCTCGGTCGCGAACTCTTGCTCCGCACCCGCGAACTGAGGACGGATATCGGGGATGCAGACGACCCGCCCCCGAGGGGAAGGCGCCCGCTTTGGGGCGTCGACCCGAAGGGAAGGGAAGTATGCGCCCCGAGATCCGCCCTCAGGCGTCGTCTTCGTGAAAGCGGGCCTTGAACAGCTCATCGAGCGCATCCACGGCCTCGGTCGCCTGCGGTCCTTCGGCGAGAAGCTCGATTTCGCTCTCCGGCTCGGCGGCCAGAAGCATCACGCTCATGATGCTCTTCCCGTTGGCGTTCATGCCATCCTTGCTGAGCGTCACTTCGCAGTCGTACTTCGATGCGGTCTCGACGACCAGCGCGGCGGGACGGGCATGCAATCCGAACCGGTTGACGATCTTGAGCGTTCGTGTGGCCTTCATTTTTCTCTCCGATGGAGCAGCGGTAATCGCCTGCTGGACGCCGACATCAAAGCGGCGACTCGATGTGTTGCTGGACAGCGGCGCGCAGGACGATGGTCCTCTGTGCGCCTGGTGCGAGTTCGACAGGAATGAGCTGGAGCACCGATGTGCCCTGGTAGACCTTTTCGTAGCCGCCCACGCTCTGGTTCACGGTGTGGATGCCCTGCCAGAAAAGCTCCCCTTCGGGCCCCTCCATGCGCACATCCACCTGGAGCCATTCGTCGCAAAGGACGAGCGATGTTCCCATCGCCGATCCGGTGGATCCGAGACGGACACGTTCCGCCCCCTCGGGCTGGAGCCAGCGATCGGCCGCATCGCCCGCGAGGAAGTTGAACATCGCCTCGCTTCCGAAATGGCCGCGCACGACGGTCGTCCCCGCATTGGAAAGCGTGATGGTCGTCTCGAACAGTCCACCGGCTTTCAGGGCCGTCTTGCGCTCGATCTGCAGATCGCCCCGACGCGTCGCGAGAACCGCCGACGGAGCTCCGCGCGAAGGCTTCGCCTGCCGAACGTCCCACGAGCCACCGATCCAGTAGGCGGGATCGCGCTGGAGCCATGCATCGGTCGGAGCGCCATCGGGGAACCACCAGGACAGCCCCGAAGCGCGCGGAACGTCGTCGTATTGCAGCAGGCTCGCGAGCTCGGGATCGTTGCCCTCGAACTGGTCGGCGAGCTTGCCGCCTTCAGCACGTCCCTCGGTGCCCGCGACGCGGCCATGATAGGCTTCCGGTCGACGCGTCATGGAATCGGCGAGGTTGATGCCGCCCCGGGACAGATACCAGACGGGGATCATGCCGCCTTGTCCCGGATGGATGGACACGAACTGGTCTTCGGCGGCGAGGAGGACCTCCTCGGTCCCGTCGAGATCCCAATCATCGCGTCCCACCAACGCGTCGTCGCCGCGCAGCAGACGCTCCGCCCGCGCGAGATGGCCGTGGATGGCGCGCCGCAGATGCGGGAGGTAGAGTCCGCCGAAGACGCCGTGCCAGTAGCCGCAGTTGCACTGGGCCTGCCAGACGTGGTTGCGAGCGGCGAGAAGAGCCTTCCGGCGCGAAGCGACGGGCTTTTCGTCGAGTTCGCGAGCGACGGCGAACGAGAGACGCGAAGACATCTTGTGCATCCGGTTGGACTCCGGATAGCGCACGAGGAAGTTGCGCCAGCTGACGCCGCGCACGAAGGGGCGCGCTTCGTCCCAGGATCCATCGGCCTTGAGGCGCTCCCGAACGCGACGCAGAGCGATCTGGCGCGGCGCCGTCTCGGCCCACTCCATCATTTCGAAGTAGGAGGCCGCAGGCAGATAGGCCATGCCGCGGGGCTTCGAACCTTCGAACGCTTCCGACACGGGACGGACAGAAAGTGTCGGATCGTTCTCGACGACGGAGAAGAAGCGGTCGAGCCAGCCGTTGACGTAGCAGAGCTCGTGGGTTCCGGGCCAATCGCCGAACTTTTCGCCATCGTCGCCGAACACGACGTCGCGTCCGCCCGGAACGGCCAGCTCCCGCAAGGCGCCGATCGCCTCCTCGACGGATGCGAAAGGAACGAGATCACGTATGCGGTCGTGGATGGGGAAGACGGAAACCGTCTTGCCTTCGCTCTCGGTGAGCCAACGGCCGAACATCGCGTCCTCGCCGAAACCGACCTGCGCGAAGTGCGTGCCGTCGAGGAGGGTGAACTCCATGCCCGCGTCGGCGAGCGAAGCCGGAAGCCCCGGTTCCCAGACGCGTTCGGCGAGCCACATGCCGCGGGGGCGCGTACCGAAGCGGTTCTCGATGCGATCGGCCAATGCCACGATCTGTCCCACCTGGTCGTGGCGGGGAATCGGAGGCAGGATGGGTTCGTGGTAGGCGCCCGCGAGCAGGCCGCACTGGCCGCGACGCACGAGGACGGCGATGCGTTCGAGCAGTTCCGGATGGTTCGCATCGAGCCAGTCGAGGAGGATCCCGGAGAAGTGGAAGTCGACACCGATGGAGGGGTGCTTCTCGAGAACGGCGACGAAAGGTTCGTAGGCGCTGCGGAACGCGTTCTCGAAGACGAAGTCGAAATTGCCCACGGGCTGGTGGCAGTGGACTGCCCACAGCAGCCTGGTCGTGGCGATTCCCGGGGGGATGCTTGCGTTCATTCGATCACCACAGGTCGACGTTGACGTCGAGCCCCTTGCGCTGGATGCGGTTCAGGAGGCTGTCGGCGCGGGTCACGGCACTGGACAGTTCCTTGTAGAAGGCGTCGTCGGTGGCGAGCTTGCCAAGCGTGCTCTCGCCGGACTTCGCCTTGGCGAGAATCGTCCGGATGTCGGACGACGTGGACTTGAGATCGGCGACGATCGCGGGAAGATCTTCCGTGGCCTTGTCGGCGCGGCCGACCACGCGATCGAGCACGGGCGCATTGCGTTCGACCATTCCGCGCGCTCCCGCGCCGGCGGCCTGGAGGTCGCCCACCGTGGAGCGCAACTTGGGCTCCAGATCGGCGACGGCCTTCTCCAACTGGGCCGAGACGTCGTCGGCGCGTCTCACGACGGCGTTGACGCGGGGCACGAAATCGGGGCGTCCGACCGTGCTGTCCATGACCCCTTGCAACTGCGTGAGCATCTTGCGCGCCTCTTCGACGAGCTGTCCGGCCACGCCCATCGTCTCGGCGATGCCGTAATCGTAGCCGGCGTCGAGCGTGGAGCCGGGCTTGAGCATTTCCTTGCTCTGGGTGAGCGCCACATTGATCATGCGCTCGCCCATGAGGCCGACGTTCTGGATCTGGACCTTGGATCCCTTGGGAATGCGGGCGTCCTGCTGGACCTCGATCACGATCCGCACGCGATTGTCGGCGGCCAGCTCGATGCTGCGGACCTTGCCGACCTTCACACCGTTGAATTTCACGGGATCGTCCTTGGAGAGCAATCCCACCTCGGACGTCATGAGAACGTATTCGTCCATGCGCTTGCCCGGAGCGTACTCGTTCAGGAACGCCATCCCGAAGATGAGGAGGAACAAGGCGACAAGCACCACGGTCCCGACGATCAGGTTCTGCATCTTGCGGCTGTTCATCCTACTCCCATCGCGCCACTCGGCGCCCGCGCTCTTCGCGCTTCTCGTTCATGAGCTGGATCAGGCGGTCGTTGAAGGCCTGCGCCGGATCCTTACCGTTGAGTTTCAGAAGAGTGTTCATGGCGATCACCTCGCCGATCACCGTGATGTTCTTGCCCGGCGAAAGGGGGATCACGGTGCGGGGGATGTCTACGCCCATGATGTTGCACGTGTAGGTGTTCAGACCCGTGCGCTCGTAGGCTTCGCCCTCTTCCCAGATCTTCAGCTCGACGACCATCTCGATGCGCTTGGACTGGCGGATGGCGCGGATGCCGAAGAGGCTCGCGACGTCGATGATGCCGACGCCGCGGATCTCCATGTGCTGGCCGAGCAGTTCGTTGCCCGTGCCGATCACGTCGTCGCCGCGACGAGCGAGGTAGACGACGTCGTCGGCCACCAGGCGATGGCCGCGTTCGACGAGGTCGAGCACGGCTTCGGACTTTCCCACGCCCGATTTGCCGACGTAGAGCAATCCGATGCCGAAGACGTCGACCAGGCTCGCGTGGACCGTGGCGAACGGCGAGAAGTGCTCGAGGAGAACCTCGGACAATTTCTGCATGACGTCGAGGGTGGGAAGCGGAGTGCGCGCGACGACGGCGCCCTGGGCCGCGACGGCCTCGACGATTTCAGGATGGGCCGTGTTGCCGTGGGTGAAGATCCACAGCGGCGAAGGAAGGTCGCGAAGCCTCTCCATGCAGGCCCGCCGCTGGTCGGAAGAGAGCGAATCGAGATAGCACCACTCCGTGTTTCCGACGACCTGGACGCGGTTGTTCGAGAAGACTTCGGTGAATCCGGCGAGAGCCAGTCCAGGACGGTGCAGGTCGGGCTCCGTGATGGTACGCCCCGTGAGCGTCGTGAGCGCTTCGAGTTCCATCAGCTTCGCGTGCTTCTGGAAGAAGCGGTCGAGCGGCAAGGCGCCGCGATGCTGGATCTCGAGGGGCTCGAGCAGTGTATGCTGGACAGGAATGCTCATGTTCCGGGACGAATTCTCCTTCTGGAGGACCTCGGGATGCGTCGGGCAGCCACGCGATTCCGGAGCGCGGCCAAGCCTTCATGCCAGGGAGAAGGGTCAGATCATCCCGGACCGAAACGCGAAGGATCCGCCCCGACGGAGCGGATCCAGGGAGAAAAGATGCAATTCGGCCCGCTCAGGCCGAAACAACCTTGTCGGCAGAAGGCGCGCGATGCTCCTTGGCGCGCTCGTTCTCGCGCTTGAGGACGCTCTCGACCTTGACGAACATTTCTTCGACAGCCTTGCCAACCGACTCGGCCTCGGCCGTGACGGAAACGACGCCATGACCTGCGATCGAGATCTCGGCATGGGCCGAACTGGTATCGTTGGGCTGCTTGTCGAGGACAACGTGCACTCCGGTCACCTGGTCGTTGAACCGAATCAGCTCCTTGACCTGGGTTTCGATGTTGGCCTGAAGCGTGGCAGATGCCTCGAAGTGGCGGCCGGTGATTTTAACGTTCATGAAAGGATCCTCCGTCGTCCTGTAAGATGGACACCTCAAGTCGAGGCGTCGACTTAATATTACCACCCTCTTGTGCGCCCCGGTGGTGGAACTGGTAGACACAGCGGACTTAAAATCCGCAGATCCTAGATCGTGCGGGTTCAAATCCCGCCCAGGGCATTGTTTCGAGGCCGCTATCTGAGCGCATGCCGTCGCCCGCGTCGCGATGCCAGGGGGTGGCCAACCGTCGCGTCGGGATGCCGGTGGTTGTCGTCACCTCCCGCTTGGCGTCCCAAGGCGAACGCGTAGATGGAAGTTGGTATCCTTTGGGCATGACATCCGCTTCGCCTGCCCGCTTCCTTGTCATCGCCCTTGGCGCCCTTTCGCTCGCCGGATGCCGCGGCAAGCAGCATGTGTTCGTCCCCGATCACGCCATCCATGTCGGAGCCGGACGCCTCGTGCTCGACGATCGCATCACCGATTCCGCCATCATCCGCGACAGCCTCCAGCCCTTCTGTCTCGACAAGGCCGACCGCCGCGTCTGGCTCCTCACGGGTGAGAAGACCAGCACAGCGACGGATTTCGTCGACTTTCTCCGCTTCGTGACTTCGGTCCAGCAGGATTGCCGGGGCCTCTTTTCCCTCGATACCGGGATCAACTCGGCGATGATGCAACCCCCGGTTCCGGTGCAACGCGCATACTACAGTTTTTCCTTCGACGACACGACACGCCCCAGGCTGTCCCTCATGGTCGTCGCGGAGCGCTCCCGCATCCGCCTGTGGGCGCGCGACGGATGGCTGCCCGACATCCCTCTCGTGCGCGACACGCTGGGCCGCGAGCTGGTCGCGTCCGACAAGCCGGGCATGAAGGTCCGCCCCGCATGGCTCGACCGCTACGGATGCTGCGCCGTCGAAGCCCGCCGGGACCAGTGCGCCGACAGCCTCTGGAAAGGCACGAAGTACGCGCTTCTCGGCGATCTCGCGAAGATCCCCGACACGCTCCATCCAGAGAACGAACAGGAAATGGTCCAGCTCGGACGCGTTCCCCTCACCCGTGAACTCGCGATACGAGGCGAGATCCACGCGTTCCGCACGCTACCCGGATCGCTACCGCCCCGCTTCACGCTCTACCACGGCGTGTTCGCACCCGACCTCGAATGGGATTCGCTCATGCGCCTGCTCAAGGCGTTGCGCATGGTGGGCGTGGACTTCAACACGGTCGAGATCCTGAAGTAGTCGAACCGTACGGGAGCCACGCGCTCCCGCGGGACCTCAACCGCGCAGTTCGCGCGCCACGAAATCGCGGCGGACCGAACCCGTGTAGATCTGCCGAGGACGGTTGATCTTGAGGCGCTCGGCGTCGTGGATTTCCTTGTAGTGCGCGATCCATCCCGGCAAGCGGCCGATGGAGAACATGACCGTGAACATGTTGAGCGGGATGCCGATGGCGCGCAGGATGATGCCCGAGTAGAAATCGACGTTGGGATAGAGCCGACGCTCGATGAAGAACTCGTCGCGCAAGGCCACGTCCTCGAGGCGACGCGCCAGATCGAGAAGAGGATCGTTGATCTTGAGCTTGTTCAGAACGACTTCGGCGGTCTTCTGCAGGATGCGCGAACGCGGATCGAAGTTGCGGTACACGCGATGTCCGAAACCCATGAGCTTGAGCTTGGAATCCTTCTGCTTGATCTTCTCCATGTAGGCTTCGGGACTGACGCTCGAACGCTGGAGCTCTTCGAGCATCCGAATCACGGCCATGTTGGCACCGCCATGCAGATGCCCCCACAGCGCGCTCACGCCCGCCGAGCAGGAGGCGTACATGTTGGCACCGGAGCTCGCCACCATGCGCACGGTGGACGTCGAGCAGTTCTGCTCGTGGTCGGCGTGCAGGATGAGGAACTGGTTCAAGGCGCGCGCGACATCGGGATCCGGTTCGTACCTGCCGTGCGGAATCGAGAACATCATGTGCAGGAAGTTCTCGGCGTACTTGTGGGTGGGCACGGGATACATCATGGGCTCGCCGCGCCCCATCTTGTAGGTGCCCGCCGCGATGGTGCGCACCTGCGAAAGAAGGCGCGCCGCATTCTCCTCGAAGTTCTCCTCCGTGTCGCCACCAAGGAGTTCCGGGGAAAAGCACCCGATCGCGTTGATCATGGCAGACAGGATGGCCATGGGAGGCGCGTCGTAGGGGAACCCCAGGAAGTGGTTGCGCATGCTCTCGTGGAGCATCTCGTACTTGGTGAGCAGGACGGAGAAACGTTCGCGCTGGGCCTGCGTGGGCAGCTCGCCGTAGATCACCAGCCACGCGGTCTCGACGAACGTGGACTGCTCGGCCAGCTGCTCGATCGGATAGCCGCGGTAGCGCAGGATGCCCTTGTCGCCGTCGATGTAGGTGACCGCCGAGCGACAGGATCCCGTGTTGCCGTATCCCTCGTCGAGCGTGATCAGCCCGGTTTGGGAACGCAGCTTCGAGATGTCGATTCCCGTCTCCTTCTCGGATCCCTCGACGACAGGCAACTCCCAGGACTGGCCGTTGTATTCGAGACGACAAGACGACATGAGAACCTCCAATAGGATCCTGGGCCGCAAACCATCGCGCGGCACCGACATAGGGGCCATCGGCCTTCGGAAATGCAAACTAGAATCTCGGGGGACGCGGGGTCTCGCCTCGCGCCCGAAACGCGCCTCCGCCTCAGACGGTGCGGGAATAGCGGCCGGGACCGTCCTCCAGAAGCGGATCGAAGAGCATCGCCACGTTGCGCACGGCCAGGCGTCCCAGGGAAGTGACGTGGACGCGCCCGTCGCGCCGCTCGACGAGTCCGTCCTCCTCGAAGGGGCCGAGCCTCGAAAGCCCCGGAGCGAGGCGTTCGTCGACTTCCGCGCGGGAAAAGCCCTCCCCGTCCCCGACGACGACCGGATCGAGCACGCCGCGGCACATGAGGGCGTTGATCACGTCGCGCCGGAATCTGTCTTCACGCGTCATGGCATAGGCGCGTTCCAGGGGGAGCCCGCCGGCGCGCACGGCTTCGATGTAGCGTCCGCTGTCCTTGATGTTCTGGATGTACCCGTCGTGCAGCTGTCCGATCGCCGAGGCGCCGAAACCGACCACCTGTCCCGTCGTGCGCCGACTGCAATAGCCCTGGAAATTCCGGTGCAGGAGTCCCTGCTCCAGCGCGAGCGCGAGGTCGTCGCCAGGGCGGGCGAAATGATCCATTCCAATGGGACGGTAGCCTGCCTCGAGGAAGGCGTTGTACGTGGCCACGGCCATGGCGAGCTTGGCCTCTGGCGAAGGCAGATTCCGTCCTTCGATGGCCTTCTGATGAGGCATGACCCAGGGCACGTGGGCGTACGAGAAGGTCGCGACCCGGTCGGGCGACGCCTGCACCGTCCGGTGCACGGTCTCGGCGAAGGACTCGGGGCTCTGCTTCGGAAGCCCGTAGATCAGGTCCAGATTGACACCCCGGAAACCGAGGCGATGGGCCTCGTCGACCAGTTCCCGCGGTTCGATGCGGGGAAAACCGCGGTTGACCGCGGCAAGGACCTCGCGGTCGAAATCCTGCAGCCCGTAGGAGATCCGGTTGAATCCGATCTTGCGAAGCTCCGCGAGCTTGGGGAGCGTGAGCAGGTTGGGATCGCATTCGATGGCGACCTCGGCGTCGGGCGCGAGGCGGAAGCGGGCACGGACGCGGTCGAGGATCTCGGAAAGGAAACGGAACGGAACCCCGTTGGGAGTGCCGCCTCCGAAATGGATCTGGGTGACCGGACGCGACGCGTCGAGAAGCGGAAGAACCCGCTCCATTTCCAGGGCGAGAGCCTCGAAATACGCCAGGACCATCGATCCGGGGCGGGCAATTTCCGTCGTACAGCCGCAATAGCTGCACTGCCTGGGACAGAACGGCACGTGGACGTAGAAGGAGATCTCCCGCATCCCGCGCGCATTCGAACCTTCCAGGAGCGCCAGGACGCGCGACGGCTCGACATCGGTCCGGAAATGCGGAGCCGGCGGGTAGGACGTGTACCGGGGGCCGGGCACATCGTAGCGCCGCAGGAAGTCCTCGGTCAGAAATGGGGCGTCGTTTTGCATCTCGGCGTTTCCGTTCCTCTGGCTGGACGATGGGGAAGCGAATCAACAAAAAAACGCCGTCTGCGCACGAGATCGTTGCAGTCGTGCCCTAGCCCCTTGTCCACCCCCATGGCGAATGCTAACATCCTTGGGTACTACCCCCCCGCGTCGATGAACGCCCGGAGAACGCGTGAAGATCCTCATTGTCGAAGACGATCCTACAAGTACGCTGGTCCTGGAGCGCTCCTTGCGGAAGGCGGGCTACGAAACCGTCTCCGCTCCGGATGGACTTGCGGCGATGGATCTCATCCAGGCCAGCCCCTGCGATGCGATCGTTTCCGATTGGATGATGCCCCGGATGGACGGCATCGAGCTCGTCCGCAAGATCCGAGAAACGGTCCAGCCTCCTCCCGTGATCCTCATGGTCACCTCCCTCGCTTCGCCCGACGCCCGCACCCACGCTCTGGCCGCCGGCGCCGACGATTACCTCGCCAAGCCCTTCTCGGTTCCAGAGGTCCTCGAACGGCTGGGCAACTGTCTTGCTCGCCGCGCCCAGCCCGAGCCGAAGATCGCCCCCGCGAAACCCGCGGCCGCACCACACCGCTCTCCCCCACCCTTCCCCGCTCTGGCCATCGCCGCCAGCACGGGTGGTCCGGAAGCCGTCCGCGAGGTCATGCGCGGCCTGGAAGACGTCCAGGACATCGCCGCGTTCCTCGTTCTCCATGGCCCGGCCTGGATGCTCGAGACCTTTGCCGGCCGTCTCCAGAAAGAAACGCAGATGCTCGTGCGCCTGGCCGAAGACCAGATGCCCATCGAGCCAGGCAAGCTCTACATCGCCCCCGGCGAATGGCACATGCTCGCCGACGAATCCATGGTGATCCGCCTCAACAAGGAGGCGCCCGAGAACTACATGCGCCCGGCCGCCGATCCGTTGTTCCGCAGCATCGCGCAGGTCTTCCACCGCGCGGCCGTAGGTGTCATCCTCACCGGAATGGGCCGCGACGGCACGCTCGGCGCCTCGGAGCTTTCCGCCTCCGGAGCCACCGTGATCGTCCAGGATCCCCGCACGGCCATCGCCCCCAGCATGCCGCAAACGGCCATCAACGCCGGGGTCACCAGCGAAACGCACGCATTGCAGCACATCGCGAGCGCGGTCCACCATCGCCTCGAGCACGCCCGCTCGATCTGCAAGCACGGGAAGTAGAGCTTCTTCGCCGGTTGAGGGAAATCGAAACCTGCGAAGACGGCATGGACCGGACTTCGGCTCGGTAGCGTCAAGCAATTTCGACCACAGGAAGTTGCAGGCTTCTCTACTCTCCCTCGACTCCGCAGGTTTCGATTTCCCTCAACCAGCGGAGCCGGAGTCTATTTTTCCCGTCCTCAATACCTGACGACCGGTGGGCCATTGGTCGTCGTCTCTTTCCAGGAGCACCGAGCCATGAGCATCCTCCAGTCCCAGGACCCCAAGATCCACCTTGCGACGCTGCACGAGGAACTGCGCCAGCTCCACGGCATGGAACTGATCGCCTCCGAGAACTACGTGTCGCCCGCGGTCCTCGAAGCCATGAGTTCGGTCTTCACGAACAAGTACTCGGAAGGCTACCCCGGCAAGCGCTACTATGGCGGCCAGGAAAACGTCGACATCGTCGAGCAGCTGGCCATCGATCGCGCCAAGCAGCTCTTCGGCGCCAACTTCGCCAATGTGCAGCCCCTCTCCGGCTCGCCCGCCAACCTCGCCGTCTACTTCGCCCTGCTCCAGCCCGGCGACAAGGTTCTCGGCCTCCAGCTCGACCACGGCGGCCACCTCTCGCACGGCCATCCGGTGAACGCGTCGGGCATTCTCTACAACTTCACCCAGTACCAGGTCGACCAGGCCACCGGCCGCATCGACATGGACAAGGTCCGCGAAATCGCCCTGCGCGAGCGTCCGAAGATGATCCTCGCCGGGTTCAGCGCCTACTCGCGCAACCTCGACTGGAAAGCCTTCAAATCCATCGCCGACGAGATCGGCGCCATCACGATGGCCGACATCGCCCACATCGCGGGTCTGATCGCCGGCAAGGCCATCGAGAGCCCTGTCCCGTATTTCGACGTGGTCACGACCACCACGCACAAGACGCTGCGCGGCCCGCGCGGCGCCCTGATCCTCACCAAGAGCCCCGAGCACGCCAAGCTCGTCGACCGCGCCGTCTTCCCCGGCATGCAGGGCGGACCCCACATCCCGCAGATCGCCGCGAAGGCCGTGACCTTCGGCGAGGCGCTGCGTCCCTCGTTCCAGGTGTACGCGAAGAACGTGATCGCCAACGCCCAGCGTCTGGCCGCCAAACTCCAGGAGAAGGGCTTCAAGATCATCTCCGGCGGTACCGACAACCACCTCATCGTCGTCGACATGACGTCCAAGGGCGTCTCGGGCAAGGTCGCCGAGCAGGTCCTCGACGAGGTGGGCATCAGCTCCAGCCGTTCCACGATCCCCTACGACACCCGCAAGCCCATGGACCCTTCGGGCGTCCGTCTCGGCACGGCCGCGATCACCACGCGCGGCTTCGGTCTCGAGCAGATCGACTTCGTCGCCGACGTCATCGACCGCGCCATCCAGGCCAACGGCGACGAGACCAAGCTCAAGTCGATCAAGGCCGAAGTGGCCGCGCTGTGCGGGACGTACCCTCTCTTCAAGATGGACTGAGCGGCAACGTCACTCGCAGGCTTCTGATTCGGTCCCGTGTCGGCGAAGAGCTGGCACGGGACTTTTTGACTGGGGGGAGTGGGGCCCGAAGCCCCGTGGAGCGTCCACGAAGTACCTTGTGGCCCACCATGATTCGAGCCGACGTCTGCACGCCTTGCACCGGGGAATACTCCCCCATCGCCGTTCCGGGGGCATCGTCCTGGACTCCCGCAGGCCAGGCGCCGATGCCGGCGGACGCGCCCTACACGAAGGAGTTCGCCTACCAAGGGCTGCGCGTGTTTCCCAACGTGTATCTCGCACCCATGGAAGGCGTCACCGATCCGTCGTTCCGCCGGTTGTGCAAACGGCTCGCGGGCGGGCGAATGGGCATGCTGGTGTCGGAATTCGTCAGCACCGAGGGGCTCACGCGCTTCAACCCGCGCACCGAGGACAAGGCGAGATTCTTTCCCGAAGAGATGCCGTTCACGGTGCAGCTTTTCGGCGCCGAGCCCGAACGTCTGGCCTGGGCGGCCCAGCGCGTCGAGGAATCTGGCGCGTCGGCCGTCGAGATCAACTGCGGATGCCCCGTGCCCAAAGTGGTCAAGAAGGGTGGCGGCTCCGGTCTCCTGAAGGACCTGCCGCTGCTCGCGCGCATCTGCACCGAGGTGCGGAAATCGGTGCACATTCCTTGCTCCATCAAGGTGCGCGTGGGCTGGGCCGACGAGCACGTCACCCTGTTCGAGACGGTCAAGATCGCCGAGGACACGGGCATGGGCCTGATCGTGATCCACGGACGCACTCGTGCGCAAGGGTACAAGGGCTGGGCCAACTGGGACCTGATCGGCGAGGCGAAGTCGCGCGCGAGGATCCCCGTGGTGGGCAACGGCGACGTCGCGACCTGGCAGCAGGCGGTGGACCGGTTGCAGCGCTACGGCGTGGACGGCGTGCTGGCGGGACGCGGCGCGATGCACAACCCGTGGCTATTTGCCCAGATCGCCGATCTCTACGACGGCAGGACGCCCCGTGCGCCGAGCCTGGAGGAACATCGCGAGGTCTTCCACGTGTACGAGGCGCTGCTACGCGAAGAGATGGAGCACGAGGGACGCATCCTGGGCAAGCTCAAGCAGTTTTCCGCCCGTTGCATGAAGAGCCTGCGCGGCGTGAGCCAAGCGCGCCAAGACATGCTAAGGTCGGAATCCGTCAGCCAGTATCTGGATACGGCCGACGCCTTCTTCGATTCGCTGGAACGCGACGGCGGCGCGGAGTGGGATCCGAGCGCGGTACGCGAGCTCAACGGAAAGAACGCGGTGGAACCCGAGATCGGGGCGACGCACTTTTCCTGAGGCCTCGTCGCCGCCGGTCGAGTTCCTCGAAACCAGCGGCACCCCATCGGTCCCGCTCTCGGCAGGTTTCGAATTCCCTCAACCAGCCGGGAGCCGAACATCGCGAGCAGAGCAGGGCGGACTACCTGCGCTTCGAGAGGCGGACGCGCGTGGCGCCGGGGTTGTCGGGTTCGTGATCCTCGACGAGCGGGTGGCGTGAAAGGATGCGTTCGACCACCGACGAGAGCGTCTTGGCGCCGTGGACCACGAGGACCCATTCCTTGCCGGCCAGGAACTGCTTGTCGAGAAACGACGTCAGCGCCTCCTCCGATTCGGCCACGGTGAGGCGATGGAGGTCGAGCGTGGCCGCGGGACGGAACCACGACGTTCCGGGTCGGCTTCCCTTCTTCACGGCTGGGCGTCCAGGACGGACAGAATCCGTTCGATCGAGGCGGACTCGCCCTTGGAGGCGTCGAGGAATTCAGCGCGCAGGCGGTTGCGCAGCCACGTGTCCTGGCGTTTGGCGTAGGCGCGCGTACGCACCAGGATCGCTTCGCGCACCTCGTCGGGGACGATCCCGCGCTCGAGGCATCCGAACAGTTCGGCGTAGCCGATCGCGCGCAACCCTTGCGAATCGGGCGTGAAACCCGCGTCGCGCAGGCGCGCCACCTCGTCGAGCCAGCCCGCGGCGATCATGTCGTCGAGGCGCGCGCGGATCCGCTCGTGCAGGACCGCGCGGGGCCAGGAGAGCGCGAAGGCCGGAACCTCGGGCGCGACGGCGGGAAACCCCTCGGAGAAATCGCCCCGCTCGCGCAGGATGGATTTCTCGAGCGCCCGCAGGAGCCGCACCGGATTGGCGCGCGCGTCGTGGGGAGGCGTCTCGCGGGCGGCAAGCTCGGCATGGAGGACTTCCGCGCCCTCGTAGAGGATGCGTTGCTCCAACGACTTGCGCAGTTCGGGGTCGGGCTTGGGCGCAGCGTCCAGACCCTCGCGCAGCCCCGACAGATATTGTCCCGTACCTCCGACCGCGAGGAGATCGGGACCGTCGGTGGAAAGAATCGCGCCGACGCGCTGGAGGAAATCCGCCACGGAATCGGGCGCATCGGGGGAAAGGACGCCCACGCCATGGTGCACGACGCGCGCGCGCTGGGCGGCCGTGGGCGCGGCCGTGCCGATCTCCAGGCCCGTACGAGCCTGCCCCGAGTCGCACGAAAGGATCTCCCAGCCTCTCCGCTCGGCAAGGGCGAGCGCGAGGTCGGTCTTCCCCGATCCGGTGGCTCCGCCCAGCACCAACACGATCCGGCGCATCGGAATCAGTCCTTTCCACAGCCTCGCGGCAGATGCGCGGGCTCTCTGGTTCTAGATTGAACGGTTCCCATGTCACCAAAGATGCGCCCTGGACGCCTCGTCGTCGGCCTGCTTGCGATCGCCGCCCTCGGTTGGATCGGCTGGAACTCCCTCGGATTCATTCCCGAAGCGTGGTCGCGCTATCGCCACGGCCAGAGCACAGGCCCCTTGGGAGACATCGACACGACCCTCTTCGCGGGCGATTCGGCCGTTTCTTCCGACACGACCACGCTTTCGCAGGACACCACGCTCACGGGTCTTCTCGCCCGCATCGGCCCGGAGCTCGGCGTCGCGAAGCGTTCCATCGGCGCCGTCCACGCGTCTTCGGGCGACCTTCCCCTCTACTCGCTGGTTCTGCGCCGCGGCGCGCCTCTGCCGGAAATCGCCGCGCGCGCGATCGACTCCCTGGCAAGCCACGGGTTCACGATCCTCGAATCGACGGAAAAATTCCAGGGGAAATGGCCCTGGCTCTGCCGTCTCGGACAGCAGGGCAAGCCCGTGGCGATGCTGCGCGCCAAGATCGACGCCGACCCCGCTCCCGGCGCGTTCGGTCTCTCCCTGGTCGTGTGGTCGGACACTCTGGACGCGGGGCTGCTCGCCGCCATCCCCCGTCTTCCTCGCGGGAGCGTGCTCGCCCTCCCCCCTCGAGCCCTTTCCGAAAGCCGCGTCGTCGGCATGGCCTCGGCCAACGGCATCCGCCTCGCCCTCCTCGCCCGCATCGAGACGTCCCGCCTGCCCGCATGGAAACAGGAAGAATCGCGTCTTCTTCTGCACCACAAGGAAGACGAGATCCGCAAGCGGCTTTCCTTCTCCTCCGAGATCGAGCCGCCTCCGGTCGGTCTGGTCCTCATCGACGGCGACCGCGGCGCGATCGATCCGGATCTGACCAAGCGCATTGCCGAATTCTGTCAATCCCGCTCGCTGTGGATCCTGGACGCGACAGGCGCGCCCGCGTCGCGCATCTCCGATGCGGCCCTGAGCGCCGGCGCCTCCGTGCTTCCCTTGTCGCGCCCGGGTGGAACGGAGTCCGTGGCCATGGCCATCGAGGAAGCCGGCGTCAAAGCCGAACAGTCGGGACAATCCCTCCTCGTCTGGCCTTTCGATTCGATCGCGATCGAACGCATCGGTTCGGACCTACCTTTGCTCACGGTTCGCGGTATCGAAATCCGTCCGCCCCAGCCGTGGGAACGACACGAAGCAACGGGAGAGTGAGATGATCAAGCTCGGAGTCAACGTCGATCACGTCGCGACCCTTCGCGAAGCGCGCAAGGAACGCAACCCTGATCCCGTCGCCATCGCCCTGATGGCCGAAATCGCCGGTGCCAACGGCATCACGGCGCACCTGCGCGAAGACCTGCGCCACATGCAGGAGCGCGATCTGCGCCTGCTGCGCCAGACCGTCACGACGCGTCTGAATCTCGAAATGGCTCCCACCGCCGCCATGGTCGAATTCGCCCTCGAGCTCCAGCCCGACATGGTCACCCTCGTGCCCGAGCGCCGCGCGGAACTCACCACGGAAGGCGGACTCGATGTCGCGGCGCACGAAAAGGAACTCGAGAAGATCGTGGCGAACCTGCGCGCCCAGCGCATCGTCGTGAGCCTGTTCATCGACCCCGAGGCCCGCCAGGTGCGCGCGTCCCAGAAAGTGGGAGCCGACATGATCGAACTCCACACGGGCCACTTCGCACGCGCCTTCGCCCACGAGCCGGGAGAGGATCCGTGGCAGGCCGAACGCGCCCGTCTGGTGGACGCCGCGGCCTTGGGCAACCGTCTGAACATGCGCGTGAACGCGGGACATGGGCTGGACTACCAGAACGTCTCGTACGTGTCGAGCATCCCCCAGATGGAGGAGCTCAACATCGGACACAGCATCATCTCGCGTTCCCTGGCCGTGGGCATCGATCGCGCCATCCGCGACATGCTCGACGCCATGCGCCTGGGCGAAGCGCAGGCCTAGCCGCCCCGGGCAGCCGCGTCAGTCGGGCCATCGCACGCAGTCGCGCTCGATCGAGCGCCGCCTCGCCTCCAGGGAGACGGCTCCAAGGATGCGGTCCCTCCACAGGGGCGAACGCCGCACGTGCCGGCGCACGAGCGGCATCCAGGGGTGGGCGCGGCAGGGGTCGCCTCCTTCCCGGGAACGGCACGACGTCAGGAGCAGAACGTCGCGCGCCCGCGTACAGGCCACGTAGAAGAGACGCCGCTCCTCGTCTTCGGCCGCATCCAGCAGCCTGACGGATTCCGTCGCCAGCGCATCCTGCCCGACCACGGCGACAAGCGGCCACTCGAGCCCCTTGGCCGCGTGCACCGTGAGGAATCGGACCCCGTCGCCATCGCCGTCGGGCGACTGCGGCAGATCGCGCAACGCCTTCCGGAGATCCGCCTCCTGCCGGTTGGCGCGGAAAAGGACGCAGGCGTCGCGCGGCGCCATGCCCTGCGCGATCCCGCGCGCGATCTGGGACGCGATCCAGGCCCCTTCCTCCTCCTGGTCGCGGCAGCGCCTCCACACGGGGATGGGGCCGGTCGAGGGGGAACGCCCCGGCACGAGGATCTTGCGAAAGCGCGCGGGCTTGTCGGGGAAGAGGGCGTTGGCGGCGTCGAGGATGGGGGCGCGGCACCGGTAGTTGCGCACGAGAGACAGAATTCGTCCATCCGGGCGTTCGCGCGCCCAATCGAGGACGTTGCGGACGTCGGCGCCACGGAATCCGTAGATGGACTGATCGTCGTCCCCGACGGCCAGAAGGCGCGGAGACGAGCCGGCGAGGAGGCCGACCAGCCGGTACTGGGTCCGGTCGGTGTCCTGGTACTCGTCGACGAGAAGGGTCCGGGCGCGGGCGCGCCAGCGTTCGAGCAGGCGTTCGTCGGAGGAGAGCGCCACCAGCGCCCCGGCCACGAGGTCGGAGAATTCGGCGACACCGCCGTGACGCTTGGCCTCCTCCCAACGCCGCCATGCCGCGAGGTGCCGATGATCCGGGCGCGCGCGTTCCAGATCGGCGGGGGTCCCCCACTCCGACTGGAGCAGATCCATCGCGCGCGCCGGGATGGCGGGCGACGGATCCTCGCGGAAGCGTTCCGACCAGTAGGTGGCGCGGAACGAGGACGCCGGCGTGTCGTCCATCAGGCGCGGCGGCGCGTCCCATCCGGCGATGCGCCAACCCGCGCCGTCGCATTCCGACAAGATCTGCAGTCCAAGGGAATGGAATGTGCGGATGTCCGGAAGACCCGTCTCCCGCCCGAGCAATTTCGCCGTACGCTCCCGCATCTCGGCGGCGGCCTTGCGCGTGAAGGTGAGGGCCGTGATCGAATCGGGATCCTCGCCGCGCGCGAGTTCCAGCGCCAGACGCCTGGTCAGCGTGGCGGTCTTGCCCGTGCCCGCTCCGGCCAGAACCAGCAGAGGGCCGTTCGAGGCGAAGTCGTGCGCCAGGACCTCGCGTTGCTCTTCGTTCATGCCCTCCAGGAGGGCGTCGTGGGCTCCCATCCGGAAAAGGATGGCTCACTCGTCCCGGACCGGCGTTGACACCTGGCAACGAGGATGGTGGGTACCTTTCCGGCCATGACCGCGACCAGGCACCACGAATTCCGCGAAGCGACGAGCTCCGGCATGACGGAATCCGTCGTCGGCGCGATCTCTCCGGAAGATCCGGCCCGCCGCTTCCGCGTCGGCGACAACATCGACGCATTGCGCGACTGGGGCGGCTCCTTCGCTGGAAAAGCGGCCCTCGTCCTCGCCGATCCGCCTTACAACGCCCGCAACATCAAGGACTACGAAGACGATCTCGCGCACGGAGCCTGGCTCGAAGAGACCCGAGTCCGCCTCGAACTGTGCATTCCGCTGTTGCGGCCCGACGGCATCCTCGCCGTCCACATCGACGACTCCGAGCACGCCTACCTCCAGATGGAACTCGACCGCATCCTGGGGCGCGCGAACCGTCTCAACACCGTGGTCGTGAAGATGAGCGAGCTTGCCGGCGTCAAGATGCGCTACCAGAAGAAGCTCCTGCCGCGCATCAAGGAATATCTGCTCCTCTACGGTGCCGGCCCCGACGCGCGCCTGCGCCCCATGCGCCGTTCGAAGGACGAGTCGACGCTCTCCCGCTACCTGCACTATTACGCCCAGTTCCTGGAGAACCCCTCCGACCCGCCCGAAGACTGGCGCGTGGTCTCGCTGCGCGACGCGATGGCCTCCCGCGGCCATTCCCGTTCGGAAGCCGCGACGCGCGCCTTCCAGATCGCCCACGCCGACCAGGTGATCTACCGGACGAACAACCGCTGGTTCGACTCGCTTCCGGAGCAGGATCGCCCATCCGCGCGCTTCGCACGCTTGAGTTCGCCCTGGGGCATCGAATACGTCTGGTGGGAAGGTCGCCAGATGCTCTTCCTGAGCGACCATCTCGACGAACCGCTGAGCGACATCTGGACCGACATTTCCACGATCAACGTCCAACGCGAAGGAGGAGTCCCCCTGCGTTCGAGCAAGAAGCCGGAGGCGCTCGTCCACCGCGTCGTTTCCCTGTGCACCGAGCCGGGAGACATCGTCGTCGATCCATGGGCCGGCTCGGGCACGACGGCCGCGGTGGCCCACAAGACCCGCCGCGGCTGGCTCTCCTGCGAGCGCGACGCGACGATCGCCGCGCGCGCCCTGGACAGACTGGATCGGGTCTGCAAGGGACTCGATCCGACCGGCATTTCAGAGGCTGTTGGCTGGAAGGGCGGCGGAGGCTTCATCGTCGAAGCCCCAGTCAACCAAACCCTTCAAAAAACTCGCTTGCGGGATTGACCCTGGCGGACGATCTAGGTACTATCCGAAAAGCGGCCGATTATTCGATCACTCCGGCTGCAGGAGTCCCTTCCACGTTCCACTTCCGGCATCAATCGGACTTGTTCAGAAGCATCTTCCGGCGCCTCGTTCGACGCGTTCTCCTCTCGGGAGGATACGCGCGCAGGGAATACCGGGAGACCGCCGCCTGGGCAGGATTTGTTGGCGCCTTCCTGTGGCCGCTCTACGGTCTTTTCTGCCATGGAGTCCTCGGCCTGCCGGAACGGATGACGCCGCGCATTCTCCTGGGCATCGCGTACTTCTCCCTCGCCGTATTGGCCCGCACCAACCATTTCGGCGCGAAGGCCCGCTGGCTGTGGGTCGCTAGCGCGTCCGTCGGCATGGTCTGGCTTCCCTGGATGCTCTACCTCGACTCCGAGCACGCTTCCTACTGGGTCGCGAGCATGTCCTTCTTCGGCACCCTCTTCGGATTCGCCCTCAGGCCCTGGGACATGATCCCGGCCATCGCGATCGCCTGCGCCCTGATCCTCTCGACCGGAGCATGTCCCAATTCCTCGCTCGACATCGGGATCGTCGCCGTTCTCGCGATCTCCATGTGGATCGGTTCCCGCATGGTCTCGATGCTCCTGCAAGCCCGCCGACGCATCGAATTCCAGAACCGTCGAATCCGCCACCAGAACCTGCGCCTGATGGAACTCGATCGCGCCAAGAACGAATTCACGGCGGGCATCGCCCATGACCTGCGCACGCCGCTCACCGTGGCCGTCAGCCTCGCCGACGACCTGTCCTCCGAGAATCTCTCTCCCATAGCTCGCACGCGCCTGGATTCGCTCGTGATGGCTCTCGACCAGATGCGCCGCCAGAGCGAGGACCTCCTCGACCTCGAACGATTCCAACTGGGCGTCGCCAAACTCGACCCCGCCGACATCGACGTCCTCGCATGGGTCGGCCGCTTCGAGGAGGGACTCACGAGCCTCGCGAGAGCTCGCGGCATCACCTTCCAGGTCGTCCACCACGCCCATGCTCTGCATGCGCGTTTCGATCCCGTGCGCATGCAGGCGGTGCTCCACAACCTCGTCGCGAACGCATTCAAGTTCACTCCCGACGGTGGCCACGTCGAGGTGCACCTTGCGCACAAGGAAGGCCGCACTCTCGTACTCTCCGTGATCGACGACGGCGAAGGCATCCCCTCCGCTGCGCTCCCCCGGATCTTCGACCGTTTCCAGCAGGTCGATCGCGGCCCCGGCACCTACACCGTCGGCGCGGGAATCGGACTGGCCCTCGTGCGGGAGATCGTCGAGGCGCACCACGGCAGCGTGCATGTGGAAAGCACGCCGACCCTGGGCTCCCTTTTCGAGGTGAACCTGCCAGGATGCATTCTCGACGATGCGCCGATCGAGACGTGTTCCGTCCTCACGAAGGAGGCGATCTTGCCATCATCCGCTCCCACCGTCCCGCCCGCGAGAGGACAACTCCTCGCCCTCGTGGTGGAGGACGACACGCTCCTGCGCCACGTCCTGCGCGACCTCCTGGACGGCACGGTCCGCGCCGCCACGGCCCGCGACGGGCGCGAAGGACTCCGTCTGGCCCACGAACTGCGCCCCGACATCGTCATTTCCGACGTCTCGATGCCGCTGATGGACGGGGTCGAACTGCTCGCGAATCTTCGCGCCGATCCCATCCTCGCGAAGACTCCCGTGATCCTCCTGAGCGGCGACCCGCTCGCCGTGAGCAGCCGCCTGACCCCCGACGAAAAGCTCTCGATCCAGGCCAAGCCCTTCGATCGCGTCGCGCTCATCCAGGCGATCCGCGACCTGACGAACTGAACGACGCGACACTGCGGGATGCAGGCCCGCGGCACTGCGGACGCGGCTAGGCGGCGCGAAGCGACTCGGCGAAATGATCGCCGTGGCGTTGGTCGATCGCATCGAGCGACTCCCGCAGAGCGGCGGCGGTGTGGACCATCTCCTCGCGCGTGCAGTGCGCATGCACCGAGAAGCGCAGCAGGCCCGAACCCACGGGAACAGCGGGCTCGAGAAAGATCGCGCACAGGACGCCGCGCGCACGGAGTTCACCGTAGAGTGCGCACGAATGGGCGTCGGAACGGGCGCTGTAGGAGACGATCTGGCTCGCGGATCCGCCGGTGGGAATCCCGCGGATTTCCATTTCCTGGCGCAGGACGGCGGCCATCTCCTGGCAGCGGGCGGCCAACTGCGGCTCGGCGCGCAGGATCTCGAGTCCGACGCGGTGCGCCGCGGAATCGCACGGAAGAGCCGACGACGAAAAGACGATCGGCCGTGCCCGGTGGGTGAGGAACCAGGCCAGATGGTGGCTCGTCGCGATGCAGCCGCCGTGTCCGCCCAGCGCCTTGGAAAAGCTCATCGTCCGGAAATGGATCCGGTCGGCCACGCCCTGGAGTTCGGCGAGTCCGCCGCCACCCTCTCCGAACATGCCGAAGCCGTGGGCCTCGTCGACCACCAGGACGGATCCTGTCCGCTCGGCGATCTCGACGTACGACGGGAGGTGGGAGACGGCACCCGTCGTGGAGTACACGGAGTCGATGCAGATGACCCCGGGACCTTCGCGACGGATGCGGCGATCCAGGGAAACGGGGTCGTTGTGCCCCACCATGATGGGACGCCCCGCCGAAAGCCGCGCGCCGTCCCAGATCGAGGCGTGCGCCTTGCGGTCGATGTAGACGGGCGTTCCCGGACGAGCGAGCGCCTCGATGAGTCCCACGTTGGCCACCCAGCCGGATGTCGTCAGGATGACGTCCTCGGCGCCCATCGAGCCGGCGAGGAGCGACCGGAATTTGTCATGCTCGTCGGACCCTTCGCCACCCGTGAAGATCGTGGAGGCGAGGAAGGAGTTGCCGAAGCGGCGCATGGCCTCTTCCTTGGCGACCAACACTTCCGGCCGCGTGGAAAGACGCAGATAGTCGTTCTGATGAAGGCAGATGTAGCCCGATAGGCTTTCCGGATGTTGGAACGGATAGGGATTGCAATTGCCGATGCGCTGGTCGATGTGATCGACCTCTTCCTTGAGCCAATGGGGAATCGGAGTGGTTTCCTGAGTCTGGTTGCGGGTTTCCATCTTGGCCTCCGAGGGGGGTTCGGCGACGGGAAACTCCCGTCTTCAACAAGATCTTACCCATTTTGGAATTCCATGCGCAAGTACCTGTGGTATCAATCACGTTTCAGACGTGACGACAATCACGCAACCAGTCACGGTAGAAGGGGGTGCCCGAGGAAGAAAATCGTGCAGCTCCGCCTATGCATCCTCGCCGGATAGCGGGGGGTTTCCCGCCAGTATCCTTCGCAACCCGATGATGATCCACCCCCGCTCCGGGGGGAATGACGATTATTTTCGGTTCATGACATTCAAATGTCCTCTCGCCGGATACCCGATCGATCCCCGCGCAGCCCGACTCCAAGCCGTCGCCGCCATACTTCTCTCCTCGATCTGCCTGGCGGTCCAGAACCGATCCCGCATCGCGTTCGCGCTGGTTCTCCTCGTCGACCTGTTCCCTCGCGCGATCTCGCGTCCGGAGTGGAGCTTCTCGGGCGGCATCGCTAAGAAGATTCTCAAGTCCCTGGGATTCCACCCACGGCGCACCGACGCCAGCCCACGGCGATTCTCCGCGCGGGTCGCCACGCTCGTCGCCGGAGCGATCATCGTCTTTTCCACGATGGGAGAGACCGTCCAGGCTCTCACCCTCTCGGGGGCTCTGCTTGTCGCGTCCACCCTCGACGCGCTGCTGGATTTCTCCATCGGTTGCCGGTTCTACGAATTCTGGTGGTCCATCTTCGGCCGCCCACGCGACCCCGACCAGTTCTGATCCGTCAGAAGGGCGCGTCCAACCGGGCGACCCAGCCGTCCCCAGTCGGCATGACCATCAAGCCAACTCGATCCCCTCTGGTCGGACGCCCATTCCAAGCGCGCACAACGCGGTTGGAAAGCCAGCCCGTCCCCATCGAGAAGACCACGTCGGAAAGCCAATGCTGGTCGTCGTGGAGACGACTTGCGGAAACCGCCAAGGCGGCACCCCACAGAGGCCAGCTCACCGCGGGGATGTCGTCGTATTCCATCGCGTAGGCGCCCAGAACGGCCCACGCGCAGCCCACATGGCCCGATGGGAAGGAATGTCGGGAATCGTCGAGAGCAAAACCCGCGAAGCTCCTGTCTCCGTCCTCCCGGAAAGGGCGCGAACGCCCCAGGGAATATTTCCCCGTCTGCACAACCGTCCCGGCAAGCACCCATGCTTCCAGAGCGTTGCGCGAAGCGGACGCCAGGCGCGGAGCCCGTCCGGCCGCGCCAGCCCACCACAAGCCCAACGCCACCGACGGGGCGAGCCCACCTCCCAGCGGCTTGATGATACCGGAAACGACCCGGCTCCTCTCGCCGCGGTGGTCGAGCGCGAAGGAGCGGACATCCTCGTCGAGGGATGAGACAAGAATTGTCGCCACGGGAAGCGCCCCGAGCACGATCCAGTCGGACGTCTTCCATGAATCATCTCGCACAAGCGGCGCGACGGAGGCTCCGCCCTGCAGGAACAGGATGGAGAGCGCCAACAGGAGACTCAGACGTTCTCCAGTGCGAGAAGATCGGCTACGCTCTGGCGGCGACGGATGAGCCGCAGCGCACCCTTGTCGTAGAGGACTTCGGCACCCATGCCGCGCGTATTGTAGTTGGAGGCCATGGTCGCGCCGTACGCTCCCGTGTCGTGCAGGACGCCGATGTCGCCCACGCGCGTGTCGGGGAGCATGCGGGGCACCACGAGCCCGCCCTCTTCCTGCGTGAAGACGTCGCCCGACTCGCAGAGAGGGCCGGCGACCACGGTCAGACGGCTCCCGTCGCGGCGTTCGACGCCCTCGGGAGAGACGAAGGAGATCTCGTGCCACGAGCCGTACATGCTGGGACGCACGAGATCGTTGAATCCGGCGTCGAGGAGCACGAAATGGTTCTCGCCCGAATCCTTGATGGCGCGCACCTCGGCCACGAGCTTGCCGCTCTCGGCGACGAGGAAACGGCCCGGCTCGATCTCCAGGCGCACGGAATGTCCCACGAAGGATTCGATCTGCTTGCGCGCCGCGTCCCAGAGGGCGAAGTAGGCGTCGGTGTCCACGTGCTCGTCGTCGAGCTTGTAGGGAATCGGAAGCCCCCCGCCAGCGGAAATCGCCTGGATGTCCTGGCCGAAGGACTTCACCTGCTGGACCATCGCGTCGCACACCAGCTTGAGGTGTTCGAAATCGGCGCCCGAGCCGATGTGCATGTGGAGTCCGACCAGCTTCAGGTCGTATTTGCGGATGCGCTCGAGCGCATCTTGCATGTAGGCGTGCCAGATGCCGTGCTTGGAACTCTCGCCGCCCGTGTTGGTCTTGCGGCTGTGTCCGTGTCCAAAGCCCGGATTGACGCGCAGCCAGACGGGATGCCCCTTCGCGACTTCGCCCAGCTGATCGAGCATGTCGGGCGATCCCGCGTTCACGGGGATCTTGTGCTGGACCACCTTGACGAGGGTGGCGCGATCGAAGATGTCGGCGGTGTAGACGATGCCGGAATGCTCGTCGTGCCCGGAGAATCCGGCCGCGAGGGCACGATCGATCTCGCCGCCCGAGACGGCGTCGACGACGACGCCTTCGTCCTTGAGAAGCTTCAGGATGTGCGTGTTGGAGCATGCCTTCTGCGCGAAACGGATGGTGTCGAACCCTTTGAGGCGCGCGACGCGGGAGCGGATGACATCCGCGTCGTAGACGTATGTGGGTGTTCCGAATTCGCGGGCGATGCCCGCAAGCAGATGCGCGTTGACGGTCTTCATGGAACGCTGAAAGTTACATGACCTCGCACGGATGGCGAGGTCTGTCGGATCACGACCGGAGCACGATACGGCCTATTCGACCCGAGCGCCCACCTTGCCGTCGGAAAAGAGGATCTCGACGCGATCGCCTGGCGAAAGGAACGACGCCTGCGTGACGACCTTGCCCGCGGGCGTCTGGACCGCCGCGAAACCGCGCGAAAGCACGCGTAGCGGCGAGAGGGCGTCGAGCTTTCCGGAAAGCGCCGCAAGGCGCGTGGAAAGGCGCTCCATGCGGGTGCTCCTGGCGCGCTCGAGACGATCGGAGAGAAGATCGAGCGACTGGAGGGCGCGCTCGAGAAAGGCTTCGGGACGCTTGAGGCACGGGCGACTCGCGAGCATCTCGAGGCGCTCGCGACGGCGCGCGACCAGATGCAGCAGCGCCTCGCCCGAACGGTCCAAGGATTCCTGGAGTTCGGAAAGAAGCGCGAAACGCTCGGGCCCCGCCAGTTCGGCCGCGGCCGAGGGCGTGGGCGCGCGCAGGTCGGCGGCGAAGTCGCAGAGGGTCGTGTCGGTTTCATGCCCGACCGCGGAAATGGTGGGGAATGGACAAGAAACGACAGCGCGCACCAGCGATTCCTCGTTGAAGCCCCACAGATCCTCGATGGATCCGCCACCGCGGGCGACGATCACGACGTCCGGCGCATCGTCGGTGCCTTCGAGGGCGGCGAGCCGTTCGAACGCGCGCACCACCGAAGGCACGCATTCCGCGCCCTGCACCGCAGCCGGCACGAGGACCAGTTCGACATGCGGACTGCGCCGCGAAAGAACGTGCCGGACATCCTGGAAGACCGCGCCCGTGGGCGAGGTGACCACAGCGATGCGGAAGGGCCACGGCGGGAGCTCCTTCTTGCGGCCCGCGTCGAAGAGCCCCTCTTCGGAAAGACGGCGCTTGAGTTCCTCGAAACGCGCCGCGAGATCGCCCTGGCCCGCTGGCTTCAGGAGATTGCACACGAGCTGGTAGCTGCCGCGCGGCTCGTAGAGGGAAATGCGGCCCGATGCGACCACGAGATCGCCTTCGCGAGGAAGCTCCGGGAGGCGCGCGACCTGCGGTCGCCACATGCAGCAGGAGATCACCGCTCCCTCGTCCTTGAGGGAGAAGTACAGGTGGCCGCTCGAGTGGCGCTTGATCTGCGACACCTCGCCCTGCACGAGCACGGTCTCGAAGTCCTCCTCGAGGACCGTCTTGATCGCGCGCGTGAGCTCGGTGACCGAGACGGCCTGGTTGAGACTCATCAGACCTTGTTGAGGCGTTCTGCCGCGTCGACCGTGTTCGAAAGCAGAAGCCCGATGGTCATGGGGCCCACGCCGCCCGGAACCGGCGACATCGCGGAAGCGACGGATTCTGCCGCAGCCTCGACGTCGCCCACGACGCGGTAGCCCTTGGGACTCGAAGCGTCTTCGACGCGGTTGATGCCCACGTCGATCACCACGGCGCCCGGTTTGATCCAGGAAGCCTTCACGAATTCGGGCTTTCCGATGGCGGCGATCACGACGTCGGCCTCGCGGACCACGGCGGCGAGATCCGGCGTGCGCGAATGCGCGACCGTGACCGTGGCGTCGCCTTGCGGCCCCTTGTGCAGAAGCAGGTTCGCCATGGGACGTCCCACGATGTCGGAGCGTCCGATGACGACGGCCTTCTTGCCGCGCGTCTCGAGTCCGTAGTGGGAGAGCATGCGGATCACGCCCCAGGGTGTGCAGGGACGGTGGCCCGGACGATCGAGCACCAGCAGTCCCACGTTCTCGGGATGGAAGCCGTCGACATCCTTCGCGGGAGCGATCACGTCGACGACGGCCGATTCGTCGAGTCCCTTGGGAAGAGGCGACTGGACGAGGATGCCGTGGACCAGAGGATCGTGCGACAGGTGTCGGACGTGCGTCTCGAGCTCCTCCTGCGAGATCGAGGCGGGAAAGCGGAACGTGCGAGCTTCGATGCCCAGGTCGCGCGCGGCCTTGTCCTTGGAATTCACGTAGATGTGGGAGGCTGGATCGTCGCCTACGAGAACGACCGCCAGACAGGGCGTGACGCCCCGCTCCTTGAGCGCCCCGATGCGCGCGCGCAATCCTTCGCGCACCGCCTCCGCCACGACCTTGCCATCGAGTCTCGTCGCCATCAGATCCCCTCCAAACGTTTCAAAATTCCTTCCAACCGGCTCCGGAGTCCATCCAGTTCGGACTGGAGAGCATCGCAACGCCCGAGAGCCTCGTCGCGTTCGACCGCGATCTCGCCGGACTCGTCCCGATCGTCCGCGCCCTTCCATGCGGCGTTGCGCTCCGCGATCGCCTCGTCCCGTTCCGCGCGGGCCATGTCGCGTTCCTTTTCGGACCGTTCGCGCGCATCCATCGCTTCGGCGAGGCGCGCGAGGATGCCGTCGCGCGAAGCGACCGCCTCGTCGCGCGCGGCGCGAGCCTCGAAGAGCTCTCCCGCGACATGCAACGCGGCGAGGACGCCCAGTCGGAATCTGTCCGTCTCGGTGCCGCTCGCCTGGATGCGGCGCACGTGGGCGTCGACGACCTCGGCCACTTCCTCGATGGTTTCGGGAGGCGCGTCGGAGCGGACCTGCAAGACCTCTCCACCGATGTGGACACGGCGGACGTGATCGAGGCTCGATGCACCCACCGTTTACTCCTGGAGCAGGCGCTCGAGCAGGCCCTGGACCTTGCCCGTCGCGGCCTGCAGACGACCATCCCGTTCCTGGATGTCGCGGCGCGCGGTCTCGAGATCGGCGTGTGCGGCATCGAGCTCGGTTCGCAGCTGCGACAATTCGGCCTCGAGTTCGAGCGAATGCGCGCCTTCCGACTGAAGCCGTTCGAGCTCGCCCCGCAAGCGGGTGGTCTCGGAACGCAGGTTGGCGCGTTCGGAAACGAGGAGGTCGATGCGTTGGGAGAGCTGTTCGAGAAGTTCAGGTTCCATCGTGGAGGAAAGGTACTTGCACCGGCGACCTTCCGGCGATGCCGGTTGGCCGTCGCAACGCGAACGGTCCAGCTCAGGCACCGGTGCGCAGGCGCGGGATTTCTTCGGACAGGACTTGCGCGAAGCGTTCGAGATTCCGCTCCGTCGTGGTGGGTCCGATCGAAATGCGGATGGCTCCGTAGGCCTGGGCGGGCGAAAGCCCCATGGCAAGGAGCGTTGGCGGCGGATCGGTCCGTCCCGAAGTGCAGGCCGAACCCGACGAGACCGCGAAGCCGAGGTCGTCCAAGCGCAAAAGCAACGGTGAGCTTTCGACGCCATCGACGATGAGAGTCGACGTGTTGGGAAGACGCTCCCCCTCCTTGGACAGCACCACGACACCAGGAACCCGCTGGAGCACGACTCGTTCGAAACGATCCCGCCTCGCCCCGACAGCCTCGAAATCCTCCGCCGAAGCCAGTTCGAGAGCTTCCGCCATCGCCACCGCACCCGCCACGTTGGAGGTTCCCGCTCGTCGACCGCGTTCCTGTTCGCCACCGAGCATCCAAGGGCTCCACGGGGTCGCACGCCGCACGAACAAGGCGCCCATGCCCTTCGGTGCCCCGAACTTGTGCGCCGAAAGGGAAACGAGACCGGCAGGGATTCCCGACAAATCGAACGGGATCCGCCCCGGCACCTGGACCGCGTCGAGATGGAGAGGAACGCGCCGTTCCCGCAGAAGCGCACCGACAGTGCGCACGTCGGAAATCGCGCCGGTCTCGTTGTTCGCCCAGATCAGGCTGACCAGAGCCGTTTGATCGTCCGCGCAAGCTCGCGCAACCTCGGCGGGATTCCACCGCCCTCCCTGATCCAGAGCAACGCGCACGACCTCGCAGCCCTGGCTTTCCAGATCCGCCAGGACCGCACGCACACACGCATGCTCGCCCTGCGACGAGACGATGCGACGCCTGCCTCGGCGCGCCTTCATCGCCCCGTAGATCGCGGCATGGATGCTCTCTGTACCACCCGACGTGAAGAGCCACTCGCCAGGCGCCGTCCGGGTGGAATCGGCCATGCGCTCCCGAGCCTTGCGCAGCAACGAGGCCGCCGCGACACCCTCCGCATGCAGCGAGTTCGCATTGCCCCATCCGGTGCGCGCACAGGCCATCCACGCATCCAAAGCCTCGGGACGAAGCGGTGCCGTCGCGTTCCAATCGAGGTAGACGCGCTCCTCGAGAGGGGATGGATGCACCGACGCAAAATTCTCCATGACGAACAATATGCACCGCGTTATATTTTCCCGCCTAGACGTCCCTATCGTCCAGAGGCCTAGGACAGCGGGTTTTCAGTCCGCCAACCGGGGTTCGAATCCCCGTGGGGATGCTTTCCGGGGCCCGGAGCGACAAACTCCGGGCCCCATTTTATTTCTTGGCCACTTTCCAACCACACGCGAATATCGCGGAGGCTCGCCATGATGAGCTGGGACGACTACTGGAAGCAGTACTCCATCTCGAAGGCGGAGCGCTGGATGATCTCCGAGCGCGACCGCAAGCTCCAAGGCTGGATCGAATCCCTCGGTACAGGAAACAAGCGCGTCGCCGAAATCGGATGCGGTTTCGGGTCCAACATCCGCCTCATCCAGCGTACACGCCAGGATGTCGAGTGCCACGCCCTGGACTTCTCCGAGACCTCCTGCAATCGCATCCGCGAAGAAATCGCGAACGTCCACCAGGCCGACTGCCAGAACACGGGCCTGCCCGAAGGCAGCTTCGACTTCGTCTACTCCTCGGGCCTCATGGAGCACTTCCACGACGAAGGGCCCTTCGTGCGCGAGATGTTCCGCCTCGTCCGCCCCGGCGGCCTCATGGCCACCTTCGTCCCCGCCAAGTGGTCTCTCTGGCAGCTCTACCAGTTCGCCTGGAAGGTCGCCAAGCGCGACGGCTGGATCCACGGCTACGAGAAGGCCTACACGCGCTCGCGGTTGCGCGCCGTCGTCGAAAAGGAAGGCTGGGTCGTCGAAGACGAATTCGGACTCGATCCATTTTCCGTCAACGGCTTCCTCATGAAGCTCCTGGGCGCGTCGTTCAAGCCGTTCTGGCATGTATCGCCCATGAGCGCGGGCTACACCGAGATCTGCGTCCTGACTCGCAAACCGCTCTGAAGGCAAGACGGCGGGAACAGTCCGAACCGCATCGCGTTCAAGCAGGATGACGAGCCGTCGATCGATGTCGCTCCAGCCTTCGCGGGAGCGGTGTCAGTCGGACGTTTCTGAGTCCTTGGCGCCCAGGCGCTGCACCTCGACCTTGTCGATGCGCAGGCCGTCCATGTCGACGACCCGGTAGGCGAAGCCGCCGGATTCGACTTCCTCGCCCGTTGACGGAATCCGTCCCATCAGGGAGAGGATCAGCCCAGCCAACGTGTCGTAGTGGCCGGCGTCCTCCTCCGGAAGTTCGTCGATTCCGAGATTCTGTTTCAACAGCTCGATGTCGGTCGATCCCGAGACGAGCCAGGAGCCGCCGCCGACCTCGATGATGTCGGGATCGCAAGCCTCGTCGGTCTCGTCCTCGATCTCGCCCACGATCTGTTCCAGGATGTCTTCGAGCGTCGCGACCCCCTCGAAGATGCCGTGTTCGTTCACCACGATCGCCATGTGCGAACGCTGCTGCTGCAACAGATGCAGCAACTTGATCGCTCGCGTGTTCTCGGGAACGAACACGACGACGCGCACGAGCTCGGAAAGCGATGGCGGATCGTCGGTGCCGACGCAGGCGCGCAGAAGATCCTTGGCGAGGAGGATGCCCTCGATATGGTCGAGATCGCCGCGGAAAGCGGGGAAGCGGGAATAGCCGCTTTCCATGAGAGAAGGCAGTTGCTCGGTCAAGGGCCGATCGAGATCCAGTCCGACGACCTCCGTACGAGGCGTGCGGATCTGGCGCACCAGTTTTTCGCCCATCGCGAAAATCGAATGGATCAGGTCTTCCTCGTGTTCCTGGATTTCACCATCCTCCGCGCTCTCGCGGACCATGTGCTGGATGTCTTCCTGCGTCACGGTCTCTTCGGGCACGTTGTGCCGCCGCAGGACCCACAGCACGAAATTGGTGGCGCCCGAAAAGAAGGCGACCACGGGGCGAACGACGACCGAGACGAGGATCATGGGCCGCGAAAGGAAGGAGGCTAGGCCTTCCGCGGACTGCATGGCGAGACGCTTGGGAACAAGCTCGCCGAAGAGAAGCTGCAGGAACGACACGAAGCCGACCACCACCAGGAGCACGCCCGAGCCGGCCCACGCGCCCAGCTCCGGCTCCAGGAAGGATTTCAGAGGCTCCTCGAAGCGATCACCCGTGTAGACGGCCAGGAACGCGCCGACGACGGTGATGCCCACTTGGATGGTGGAGAGGAATCGGTTGGGATCTTCCTGCAGACGGATGGCGGCCTTGGCCCCTCCGTCGCCGTCGTCGGCCCGTGCCTGCAAACGGCTGCGTCGCGCCGTGGCCAAAGCCATCTCCGTGGCCGCGAACAGCGCATTGAGAAGGACGAGAACAACGACGATCAGGATGGTTGCGCCGAAGGACGTCACCGGACGGCCTCCGTGGAATCATGCGAGGAAGAGTACTTGGTGGAGAGGGCGCAGGCGCACTCTCCAATGCGAGGTCGTTCAGGACTGGGATCGTTCATCGTGCTGGATCGAATATGTAACTCCCGATCAGCTTACACGGGATTTGGCGATCTGCACAAGCCCAAGGTTCGCCTGCTGGACGAACAGCTTGAAGCTGTCGAAGGTATCGTTGTCGATGGCTCGACCGCTGGGAAAGCGATCGGCGTAGAAGAGGCCGATCGGAGTGCCACCGAACACGACCGGCTGGGCGACGAAAGGCGCACGGTTGATGACTTCGAACAGCCCCCCGAACAGAAGCCCCTTCAAGGACGGATCGTCGTAGTCGGAAACCCAGACCCCCTCGTTGCCTTCCATCAGCCGCCCGAACAGGTTCACCGGCTTCACGCCCAGTTCGAATTGGAATCGATCCTGGAAACGCACGCGATTGGCTCCCAGAGCGAGTTTCGCCTTCACCAGATTGCGGCGCGGCGTGACTAGGGCAAGAACCGTCCGATCCATCCCCACGCCCCGATGGATCCCTTCCAGGACCATCTCAAGAAGCACGTTCAGCTCCGGACGACTGGCCAGCGTGACCGTGATTTCACGCAGGATCTTGAGCTGAAGCAGCGGATCAGGCTCGCACCACACCGGCGCATCCGGGCCATCCCAAGTCGAATCGGCATCCTCGGGTTCGGCTCCGGGGACCGGAATCAGGCGCGCGGCATGCGACGCCCCCATGGCCTTGGCGCGCTCCACGGCTTCCCTTGCCTGGTTCTGGAGCATTTCCCCCACGTCTTGCACAGCCTTTCCGGTGAGCTTGGACGCCTCCAATGCGAGCGCCTTGATCGCCGGACCAGACCAGCCGTTTTCGACTTCGCGAGCAATGCGCTGCCCCAGATCGATGTACTTCGAGCGCGGATCCTTCGATGCTTTGCCCTTCAACGCATCGGCGACCAGCGGCGAGAGATGCCATTCCTCGGCCAAAGCCGTGGTGAGGTTGTTGAGCTTGAATCCGAGCACTTCGTTCTCGATGTCTCCCGCATCTCCGGGGCTGGCTCGCAGGGCTTGATCGAGGGCAACGCCTTGATCGCCCGAGAAGCACCAGAATGCCATCTGCCCGAGATTGCACAGGAGGCCGGCCACGAAGATCTCTTCCGAAGCCGCATCCTTCGACGATGGATAGAGCGACTTGGCCTGCGTGGCTCCGTGGATCGAACGGGCGAGCTCGCGCATGACGCGCTCCTTGGCTCGCCCCTTCACCATCGTCTCGATGACCATGATCGAGATGCAGATGGCCTGCACGGCATTGAAGCCCAGCACCACGACCGCGCGGCTCACCGTGCTGATGGCCGTCCCGCCGGGATTGTAGAAGGCGGAATTCGCAAGCTTCACGACCTTCGCCGTCATGGACGGATCCTGCAGGATGATCCGGGAAAGCGCCAGGCTCGAGTACTCCTCGTTGGCCAGGATCTTGTTGATCTCGCCCACGGTCTGGGCGAAAATCGGCATTTCCTCTTCGGAGAGCTTCCGAACCCAGGAATCCAGAGGTTTTGCCGCGCTTTCCTGCTCGTCCACGGTCTTTCCTTCCCAGCAAAAACAACCCGCTGATCCCCAGAAACAGATGCTCCGGAGAGTCGTCTCGAACATTGCCGATCTCACCGGAAGGCGGGAACAAGGAAACTCGAGGACGTGCGCAGATTTTATCCTTTGTTCACCATACTATGGAAGAGAAAATTCACGTTCTGTTCGTTTGTACCGGCAACATCTGCCGTTCCCCCACTGCCGAGGTCGTGTTCCAAGCAATTGTGCGCAAGCGCAATCTGGAGCATCGCTTCGCCATCCACTCCTGCGGCACCCAGGCGTTCCATGTAGGCGAAGGGGCCGACGAGCGCGCCACGGAACACGCCAAGCGCCGTGGTTACGACTTGTCCCGACACAAGGCCCGCAAGCTCGCTCGCTCCGACCTGGAGCGCTACGACTGGATCCTTTGCATGGACCAGAGCCACCTCGAGTTCGTCCGCGGGATGGAATATCCGGGTCAACACGCCCAGGTGGAGCTGTTCCTGTCCTCCCTCGGAGGACGTATCCAAGACGTCCCGGACCCGTATTACGGAGGAGACCGAGGCTTCGAGGATGTGCTCGACCTGTGCGAAAAAGGAGGCGAAGCCCTCCTCGACACGATCCTGGGAAGCGAACTCGACGAAAGCTGCCGCCGCGGCTGACTTCCAGCGCTTCATCCCCGCCGATGCCGACAGCGAGAAAGCGACGGCGACGCAGATATGCTTTGGAGCACGTATGCGCCAGTCTCAGTACTCGCCGCGGAAGACCTCGACAGCGTTGCCTGTGAGCTTCACGTCGCCCTTGCCATCCCAGGAGAGGGACAGACGTCCACCGAGGAGGTCGATCTCGACCTGCCCATCGGTGATGCCTCGCAGACGGGACGCCACGCAGACGGCGCTCGCGCCCGTGCCGCAAGCCCAGGTTTCCCCCGAGCCGCGCTCCCAGGTGCGCTGACGCAGGCGTCCAGGTCCGAGGACCTGCACGAACTCGGCGTTGACGCGCTTGGGGAAGGCGGGGTGTTCTTCCACCAGCGGTCCGATCTCGTGGACCGGGAAGGTGTCGACATCGTCGACGAAGATCACGAAGTGAGGATTGCCCATGCCCACCGGGGTACCGCGCAACTTGCGGCCAGCGACTTCGATCTCGCATTCCTCGCCACCCTGGAGCGTGGTGGGAATGGAGGCGGCATCGAGAATGGCCGGCCCCATGGAGAGCGTGACCCTCTCGGCCTTGCCATCGGGTCCGGGTTGCACGAAGGCGCGACGCGGACCGGCGCCGGTCTGGAGGGCAAATTCCGTCGCACCGCCGGTACGACCGCGATCGAAGAGGAACTTCGCGACGCAGCGCAATCCGTTGCCGCACATGCCGCTCTCGGAGCCGTCGGCGTTGAGCATGATCATGCGGCCCGCGAAGCCGTCGGCATCGGGCTTGGCGACCAGGATGAGTCCGTCGGAACCGATTCCGAAATGGCGATGGGAAACTTCGATGGCGAGCTTCGCCGGGTCGGAGACGACTTCCTCCCACAGATCCACATACACGTAGTCGTTGCCTGTTCCATGCATCTTCACGAATCGCATCGCGTCACCACCCACTCACGGTATTGTCGACCAGTTTGCGCACCGCGGCTTCCATGGCCTTCGTCCGACCGTCCGCTTCGGTCTCGGTGGAGGGATCGTAGTCGTAGGACCCCGTCACGGATTTGCCGTCGAACAGAACGCTCTCGTCCCTAAGATCCACGAATTTCGCATCGAAGCCCACCGTGACGCGGAAGCGCGAGACGTTGCCGCTGGCGTCAACCTGCTGCGGAGTGTGCGAATAGCTCGTGAGGTACGTCGTGAGGAGGCTGTGCCCATCGGCATCGACAGGGCGCAGGGCCCCGTTGCGCTGGTATTCGTCCAGCAAGGCCCGCGTAGCCTGGTCGGCGAGTTCGGGCTGGCGCGCCTTGTCGACGACCTGCTCGATCTCGACGGTCTTGAGCCCGGCCGGAAGACCCGAACCCGAAAACGTGTAGCATCCGGAGAGGAAAGCGACACAGACGACAGCGGCCATGCGGATGGACTTGATCATGCGGCGAACCACTCCTTGAGGGACTCCGACGCCTCCTCGGGAGTCTTGGCGTTCACGTGCCCGCCTTCCCATGCGTCGGCGACGAAGGGTCCGTAGCGTTCCTTCACGGCGCGCGGATCGAGCACGAGGATCGCGCCCCGGTCGTCGGCGCGGCGCAGCAGACGACCAATGCCCTGGCGCAGACGCAACCACGCCTCGGGCAGGAAGCACTGCGAGAACGGACTGCCGCCCGCAGCCTCGACCTCCTCGGCGCGCGCGGTGACCAGAGGATCGCTGGGAACGGGGAACGGAAGACGGGCGATGGCCACGAGTTCGAGTTCGCGACCGGGAAGATCGACGCCTTCCCAGAAGCTCTCGGCACCGAGGAGGACGGCGCCTTCGTGCTTGCGGAACATGGCGAGCAGCGCGTCGCGGTTGCCGTCGACGCCCTGCGCGAGCAGGAGGCGACCCGCGGCGCGGAAGTCGGAGGCCAAGCGGTCGCGCGTCTCGCGCAGGCTGCGCTCGGACGTGAAGAGGATCAAAGCGCGCACGCCCAGAGGCAGGATCACGGTACGGATCGCGTCGGCGAGCGCATCGGCGTGTCCCTTTTCTCCAGGGCGCGGAAGCCATCCGGCGACGACGACGCGCGCCTGGGTGCGCATGCGGAACGGCGACGGATGGCGCACGCGCTCCATGCGGGATTCGTCGACGCGGTCGATGCCGGTGCGGTGCTCGAAATGCTCGCCACGCCCGCGGACCGCGAGGGTGGCGGACGTGAACACGGCGGTGCGCAGATTCTCGTAGAGCTTCTCGGCGAGGAGAGCGCCCGGATCGCGGGGCGAAACGCGCATCTGCAGGTACGCCGGATTGCTCCAGTCCTGGATCCAGTGGACGCTCGACTCGGGAGCGGCGTCGCAGAGGATCTGGAGCGAGAGACGGAATTCGGCAAGGGCGCCCTCGCAGGCGGACAGATCGGAGATCCAGCCATTCTCGGAGGATTCGTCCCAGGAAGACAATTCCTGACGCAACGCCGCGAGCGAAGCCAGGGCCTTCTCGAAGGCGGCGAGCACGGCCGACGGATCGACGCCGGTCTCGTGGACGAGCGGCTCGCGCAGGCGGAGCTTCTGCTCCTCGCCGCGGCGATTGATCTTCTCGCCGAGCTTCTGGAAGAAGCGGTGCAGACGGCGGTCGCAGTTGGCCACGTCCTCGCGCGCCTCGTCGAGGATCGGGAGGACGTTCAAGGGAAGATCGGCGCGCTCGTGGAGCGTACCGAAGAGGCCCGCGCGGCGATCGTTGTTCTCGGCGAGCGGATGCACGATGCGGCGCAGCTGGGAAAGAGACACTTTCCGTCCAAGATGGTCGTGGGCGGCGTCGGCCAGATGGTGCGCCTCGTCGACGACCAGACGCTCGAATCGCGGCAGAAGGGCGTTGTCGAGAGCCAGATCGGAGAGGAGCAGAGCGTGGTTGACCACCACGATGTGGGCGCATTCGGCCCGGCGGCGCGCGCGCTGGTGGAAGCAACGTCGGAACAACGGGTGGCGCGGCGGGATCGCGGCGCGGCCGTCGCTCTGCAGCTTGGCCCAGAGCCCCGCGTTGCGGTCGCGTCCGAATCCGTGGCATTCCTCGATGTCGCCGGTACGTGTGGAGCGCGCCCATACGAGCAGAGGCAGGAAGTTCTCCCGCTCCTGCGCGTCCAGGCGGGCGGGATCGGCGAAGATATCCCCGAAGCGTCGCACGCACAGGTAGTTGGACCGTCCCTTGAGGACGGCTGTTCGCAGGGATTCGCCCACGAGACGCTCGACCTGCGGGAGCTCCTTCTGGAGGAGCTGGTCCTGGAGCGTGCGCGTGGCGGTCGAGATCAGCACGCGATCATGCGCCTCCACGGCCCAACGCGCCGCCGGAACGAGATACGCGAGCGACTTGCCCGTGCCCGTGCCCGCCTCGGCCAGCAGGAATCGATCTTCGGAAAAGGCGTGCGCGACCGCGCGGGCCATGTCGATCTGCGCCGGGCGCGGCTCCCAGATCTCGCCGGACCCCAGAAGCTCGCCACGCGCGAACAGCGCGGCGATCTCTTCGCCGTCGACCTTCGCGTCGCGCGGCACGCCGAGGGGCCGCAGATCCTCCGCTTCGTCGGCACCGATCTCGATGCGGGGCATTTCGCCGCCGCTCCAGGGAAGCACGGCTTCCCAGGCGCTGCCCGAACCGCGCAGCATCCAGGAGACGGCCCGATGGAGTTCCTTGTCGGCATCGTGCAGGAGATCGAGCTCCGCTTCGATGCGCAGGAACAGCAACCCCGCCGCGCGGGCATCGACCTCGGCGCGATGTCCCGCTCCGCCCGACAGCAGGTTGAATCGCTCGACGAGCGACTCGAGTCGGTGGGCCGAAGCCGTGGGCCAGACGGTGCGCGCGCCGAGCAGGGTGTCGAACCAGAGGACCGCAGGCTCCTCGATCCCGCATTGGCCGAATGACTTGTTCAGGAAGCGGCGGTCGAAGAACGCGTTGTGCGCGACGCGCGGCAGAGCACCGCAGAAATCGAGGAACTCGCGGACGGCCGTCGCCATTTCCTGTCCAGCCTCGGCTTCCGCGGCCGTGATGCCCGTGAGCGTCTCGATGAAGGCGGAGATGGGCTTCGGAGGCTTCACCACGCGCGAGAAGGATGCGATCTCCACGCCATCGCGGAAGCGCACCGCGCCCAGTTCGAGAAGGGAGTCGCGCTCGAAGTCCAACCCCGTCGTTTCGAGGTCGATGGCTACGAATTCCACGAGTTTCAAAGGGCGACTCCGTCTGCAGGAAGAGATGCGGGGACCAGGTGGAGGATCGGATCCTCCTTGGAGATGTCGTCGGCCAGAGGACGAAGCGGCATCCACGGTTCGGCGGGGCTGTTGCGGAACGGATCGCCCGACTGGACGCGTCCATCGCCGTCGCGATCGATCCAGACCTCGCCCGCCCAGCGTCCCCCGCGCGGAACACGCGCGCTCAGGCCCCGAGGACCGGAGACGAAAACGACGGGACGACGGCGCGCATCCTGCCGGAAGAGCCGCACGCGCAGCGCCTTCGCGCCGCGGAATTCGGGAGGCAGGCTGTCGAGCACCAGCACGCGGGCGCTGTCGTCGGGAAGGGAGGATTCGCGCACGGCGAGCGAATCGAGGCGCATCGAATCGCGCAGCGCAAGCGAATCGGCCCGGAGCGCCAGGGAATCGGCGATGCGCTTTTCGGCGATGGCCTCGGGAGCGAGAGCCCTCAGGGAGTCCTTCGCCCGGCGCGACGCCCCTCGCCCCATCTTGACGGAATCTGTCGTGACCTTCGCGGACGTGTCGCGCGACGCCTGGATCGTGTCGAGCGCAGCGAGGCGGGCGAGCAGGGCGGCGGAGGATGCCCGCCCCGTCCAGTCGAGATCAGCGGCCCATCCGAAGGATTCCTCGCCCGAGCGCCAGTAGCCATCCTTGTCCTTGTCGTCCCACACGATCACGCGCCACTTCCCCGCCGGCAGATGCCGCAACCGGGCTTCGCCGAGGGAATCGGCCTGCGCCCAGCGCCACGCCTTCTCGCGCCAAGGCGAAGGAGGCGCCGCGAGCCAGGCGGTCGAATCGCGTCTTCGCAACAGACGCGAAAGCCCCGCGCGACGCATGCTGTCGAGCGGATAGAAACCGACCCTGCCGCGCAACGCGACCGGAGCGGCGGTGTCGGAACCCGTCCACATGCGCAGCACGAGCGAACCGGAATCGAGAGCAGGCCCGGTGGAGAAGGGAATCTCGCGCGTGGAAGCGATCTTGGCGCCGCGGAAATCGGCAATGCCGGCTCCCAGGCGGAGGATGACCGTGCTCGCGCTATCCAGAGGCTCGCGCAGGCGCAAGCGCACGACGGGACCGTCGACGTCGATCTCGGGACTGCGCGAAGGCGCGGGCATGATGCTCACCGCGCTCTTGATGGTGGCGGGGTCGACCCATTCCGTGTAGCGCAGTTCGAACACTCCCGTGCGGGACACGTTGACGGCGCCGCTGTCGGGCGTGGTCCCCAGAAGCACGGGCGCGATCTTGTCTTCGGGGCCACCCGCCGGGGCGACCACGCGGGCGCAACCGGCCAGGAGCGAGAGCGCCAAGCCCAACGCGACGCGGCGCGGATCAGTCATGCACGAGGCGTCCGATCCGGGTCCAACGGATCCGGGATGGAGCCCTCCACCACGTCCAAGGAGCCAACGACAGGAGTCCGTCCTCGTTCTCGATCGAGAAGTAGACGATGAGCGCCTTGGCCTTCACGTTGACACGCGAGAGGTACCCCCAGAAACGCGCGTCGGAGGAATGGTCGCGGTTGTCGCCCATCATGAACAGGACCGGCTTCCGGATCGTGTAGACGGTGTCGAGCTTCCCGTTGACGGAAATCGCCCGACGCAGGCGGGTGCGGCTCGCTTCGATGGTATCGGTGCGGTTCCAAAAATCGAAGACTTCCTGCAGCAGGACTCCCGCGCGCGGCATGAGCGCCGCATGCGCCACGGTGCGCCCGCCGCCCGGGATCTCGACGGGGTACATGAGCATGGACACGGCCTGGGAAAGAGACGAGACCTTGTAGTCGGCCAAGCGGTAGCCCTGCGGCAGCGTGTAGAGGCTCTCGGCGAAGAAGGTGGGAACGTTGAACTCGTCGTACCAGCTCTGCGGAACCTGGCGGATCATCGCCTCGGGATCGGGCTTGCCATCGCGTTCCACCCACAGGGAACAGCGCACCACGGTCGAGGGATTCTCCTGGATGGCCAGCGAATAGATGCGGATGAACTCCTCGAGCGAGATCGCGTCGAGACGGATCTTGTCGCCTGGGACCGGGATGCGCAGGGGGCCGAGGGAATCGCGCACGGCGCCGACGTCGGGCGGCACCTGGACCGTGACGTCGTACTGACCGTTGGGAGCCAGGGGCACGACGACCCCGTTGCGCTTCACGCTCTCGCGGCGGACCTCGAGGGTGTCGCCCGAAACCGCGACGCAACGCTTGATGAAGTCGCGCGACTCGTAGCGCACCAGGTGCCGTTGTCCTTCCTCGGGCGTGCGATCCCAGTACAGATCGCCGAAAAGGAGCGTGTGCGCGAGGAACTGGAATCGCTCCGGATTGCGATAGGGCGATGCGGGATCCATGGGGTAATGGAAGATGATGACATCGCCCGGCTTGGGTTCCGTGAGCGCAGGCAGATGAGCGTCCGAGAACGGCACGGGCGCGCCGTAGGGGAACTTCAATCCCAGGAGGAAGTCGCCCACCAGGAGGGAACGTTCCATCGAACCGGATGGAATCCGGAACGCTTGGATGACGAACTGGATGACGATGAGCGCCAGCACGACCGGAATGCCGACTTCCCGCAGGAACAATCGGAGCCAGGAGCGCTTGGGAGTCTTGGGGTCTGGATCTTTGAGGATGTCAGCCATGGATTCGTGAAAGCTAGAAACCGGAAACCGACCGAACTCGCTTGTTCCACCCGTCACGCCCCCGCCGGTTTCGGTATTCTCCAACCCGGCAGGAGGCGGACTCGTCCCTCTTTACTTCTTCTCGCAGCCGCAGTCTTCGCCGCACTCGCAACCGATGTAGCGATAGATTCCAGCCCCGAGGAAGGCTCCGACGATCGGTGCCACCCAGAACACCCAGAGCTGGGTCATCGCCCATCCACCCGCGAACACGGCCACGCCGGTGCTGCGAGCAGGATTGACCGACGTGTTCGTCACGGGAATGCTGATGAGGTGGATGAGCGTCAGGCACAACCCGATGGCGATGGGCGCGAACCCCTGGGGGGCGCGCTTGTCGGTGGCCCCAAGGATCACGAGAAGGAACATCATCGTCATGACCACTTCGCACACCACCGCCGAGCTCAAGCTGTAGCCACCGGGAGAATGATCCCCGAAGCCGTTGGACGCAAAGCCCGCCGACACATCGAAGCCAGCCCCGCTGCTGGCGATGAGGAACAGAACTCCACCTCCCACGACCGCCCCCAGAACCTGGGCGACGATGTACGCCGGTAGCATCTTGCCCGGAAACCGGCCTCCCGCCCAGAGCCCGATCGACACGGCCGGGTTCAGATGGCAACCCGAGATGTGCCCGATGGCGTACGCCATCGTGAGCACCGTCAAACCGAAAGCCAGGGAGACTCCCACGAGACCGATCCCCACACCGGGGAACTTGGCGGCGAGGACTGCGCTACCGCACCCCCCGAGGACGAGCCAGAATGTTCCAAAGAACTCCGCAGCACACTTCTTCATGTAGTCTCTCCTTGAAATCGCACGGGAACACGATGCCCCGTAGACTCCGCGCGGCGATCCATCGTAAGGAAACTGCACGGGGGGGCTTTCCGGGAAATTCTACAATCCCGCGATCGGAACTGCCATGTTCCCTACCGTCTGTCGGGGCGCTCCTCGTCCCACCAGACCATCCGACCCGCTTTCGCCATAACTCGAACCGAACCAAGACCTCATGTCCTCGAACAAACAGCCCCCCGCTCTGATGCTCGCATCGATCGCGGCACGTCCCCTGCTCGCAAGGCTGCATGACAAATTCGTGTCGCCTCGGCCGTCGTCGAGCCGAGCATCATGAGTCCTGGCGACACGGAAAGGATGAACGATCTCGTCGAGACCAGGCAACGGAACAACGACGCGGCCTGGATGATCTGCGATTACCTGAACGACCATCCGCGCGCCATCACGAAGGCCTTGATGGAGGATGTCGGCCATGGCGGCGCCCTTCCCGAAGAGATCGCGTTCTTCGCGTTGCTGACAGGCTTCTGCGGATTGGACTCCGATGCCGACGAGCGGGACAAGCAACTGGCCAACGACTATTTCCGTCCGGCGATCAAGCGGCTGGACACGGACTCGTACGGCCGGAACCCCTACTATCGCGACATTTCGATTCCGGAAATCGGATTCGGCGATTGGGAACTGAAGTACGACAAGTACGAGCCCTACGAGGCGTTCATCTACGACGATCTCGTCGTGGACGAGGACTTCAAGGAAGTCCCGCGCATCGGGTTCTTCAGCGAGGAGTTCCATTTCCCGGCTGTTGCGCAGAACGGCCACGAATGGATGGCCATCAAGCCCAACGAGATCGAAACCATGCGGTCCCCCATCGATACCGTCGAAGGCGAGGTGGTGACGTTCGGACTTGGACTCGGATACTTCGCCTACATGGCATCGATCAAGGAGCGCGTGCGGAGCATCACGGTCGTCGAGCGGGATCGCGAAGTCATCCAGCTCTTCGAACGCCACATCCTCCCGCAATTCCGGCACCGTGACAAGATCGAGATCGTTTCCGCCGACGCATTCGAATATGCCGAGAGAAGGATGCCAGGCAAAAACTTCGATTACGCTTTCGTCGACCTATGGCACGACGCCTCGGACGGTCTCGCCCTCTATCTCATGATGAAGAAGCTGGAGCGATTCAATCCCCGGACGAAATTCCTGTACTGGATCGAAGAGTCCCTGCTCTCCAGCTTTCGCTGGCAACTCTTCGATTCGTTGATCCGGAACGCGCGTTCCTACGATGAGATCGCGCAATGCCTGGGCAAGCCGTTCCTGCGGAAGATCGCCGCCACGAACCGCTGAGCTGAAGCTGCTAGGGAACCACGATGGTTGCCAAGCAGCTCAGACCTTCGCGATCCAGACCGCGCAGGATCCAGACCCCGGAGGGAGCCTGCCAGGTGAATCGGCCTCCCGATGCCTGCAACGAGACGATCCGGCCCTCGGGATCGACGGCCGAGAGGGACTGTAGGGAGCGCCCCGAGGGGCCTTCGATGGACAGGCCTGCGCTCGAGCGGACCACATGGAGTCGTGCGGGCTGGCGATGCAACGCCTCTTTCACGGAGACGGATCCCAACGCGGCGGTATCCACGGGATTGAGCTTGGAGTTGATGTAGGCGAGAGCCCCCACCAATCCTGCATTGTAGTCCAGCCCACCTTCGGTCTGCTGGTAGTTGTCGATGTACTGGTTCAGACTGTCGGCGATCTTGTTGGTGAATCCAAGCATGTACCCGAACTCCTTGTTCCGAGCAGGGATCCCCTTGATGGCATTGATGTTGTCGGCATCGCTCAAGTAGACGTTGCGGTGGTGGGGCCAATCGGCGGTCTTGCTGCATCCGGAACAGAAGCCGACGATGAACGCCTGTTTGGGAGGATTCGCCCCCATGATGTAGTCGACCTGATCGTAGATGAAGGCGTCATAGCTCGCGTCGCTGTTGGCTTGCCCGTAGAGCCCGCATACGAATGCCTGGTTAGCGGGATAACGGAGGAAGCCCCACTTGTCGCCCAATGTCGAGAGGCCGCTCTCGCCGGTCCCCTTGCTCTTGTAGCGATCCGCGAAGCCGATCTTGAGCGAATCCTTGTACTCGGTGATTCCAGAAAAACGCCATCCGGTATACAGGGCCAAGTCGTCGTTGGTGGAATAGGCCAGCGTGTAGCCCTTGTTCAACGTGAATTTCTTCTTGCTGACAGCGTAGTCCTTGAACGCCGACTCCCCGGTCGCCTTGTACATGCAGGAAGCCGCCGTGACGATATCGTCGGACATTTTGTCGTTGCCCGCGTAGTACCCCGTCATTCCGGTGCCGCCGGTGCCGGTCTGGGTCTTGGCGTATTCGAAGGCGATGCGCGCATGCGCCAGGCAGGAGTCCGCATACGCGGGATCGTACTTGCGGAAGTGGATCGACATCAGGGCGAGCGCCGCCGCCGCGAACGAGGGCATGGATCCATCGTTGACCACGACCTCACCAGGCAAGCCCGAGCTGCTGCCCAGCTTGAAGATGGGGCGCCCCTTGTCGTATTCGCCACCATCGATGGCTTCGAACTGGGCGCTGAGGAACCCGGACGTCACCCAATGTCCGTGTTCCCCGTAGGGCTTCGAAGGGGTGCCACTGTAGTTGCCACCCGTCCCCTTCTGGAAATAGAACGTCTTCGAATCGGGGGTGGCCTTGAGGATCCAATCGGTGGCGTACTTGACTTCCTGGAGAAGATCGGGAATGCCGTCGGGCTTGCTCGCGCCGTAGGTGAAATCCTTGGCCGCCGCATAATCGCTGTAGTCGTACCCGTGGTAAAGGTCGGGAAACCCCGTGGGAAACGCGTCGTAGGCCTGCAGAAGAACATAGGTGCTATAGAAGAAGGTCTGCCCGAACAATGGGAAATCGCCACAGTCGTGCCACCCGCCTCGCAGGTCGCGACCATCCGCGGAATCTCGCATGTAGGAGACCTTGTACTTGTGATCCATCAGAAGCCAGTTTGGCCCTTCGCCTTGGCGCTGAGCACCATAGAACCGGGTGGTCATCCAAAGAGCCTTCTGGTAATCAGCCGGCGCGAATTGCTGCGCTTGAGCGGTGCAGAGGCTCAGGAACACCATGGACAGGACGGTCTTGCAAACAGATCTCATTCTTGCTCCTCGCGCCGATTGGAACTCGGCTCGCCTGAACTTCGGGCCGAAGTTTCAATCCGTGGGGTGATTGAAACGTCTTCAGGCTTGTTCAAGGAGATTCTGGGATCTGTGGCGGACAACAATTCTTGCTCGAAATTCTCCAGGCTTCACCTGGAGAGAGCGTTTCAGGGAGCCGGAACGATGCGGACGGCGTCGAGACCCGAGGCACGGACGCGGACGACCTGCATCGCGGCGGAGCCACGCAGCGGAAGCACGGAGCCTTCGCGCAGACGGGCCTGTCCCAGAATACGGCCGGAGAGATCGGAGACCGTGACGTCGGCTTCGCCCTGCCAACCGGAGAGAAGGAGCCCGCCATCGCGGCGCAAGCACTGCAATCCCGCGACAGGCTTGGCGGTGCGCGGCTTCACGCCCGTGGGCTCCAAGGCGACCTGAGCCCCCGCCATGTAGCCGCTCATGTGGTTGATGAACCATCCACCGTCGAGATCGTCGCCGTAGTTCACGCAGTCAGCGTTGCCCGCACCGAAGAGGATGCCCGCGAAGCCACCGTTGGTCCACCAGTCGGGGTGCGCGAGGAAGGTCTCGGCGGCGTCGTCCTTCCACTTGTCGACGTTCGTCATGTTGCCTTCGGAGACCTGCCAGCCACAGATGGGAAGTCCCGTCTTCCAGGCGATCGTGCGGGTCCAGAGGAAGTACTTGGCGTAGTTGGTCGAATCCCAGAGCCAGTCCTCGTTCGAGGGCTTGTGGCCGGCATCGTGATCGGACTTCTCGACGAACACGGCGTCGCCCATGCCCTCTGTGCCGAACGCTTTCAGAAAGGTGCCGATGGCGAGAGCGGAGATGTAGTGGGCTTCCTTGCGTCCCTGGCCGACCTGTCCGGGAATGCTCACGCCCCAGTGGTTGGGCATGTGCCCGATGATCACGCCTTTGGTCAGTTTCTGACGCGCACGGGCCACGAGGTACTGCGCCCAACCCACCATGTTGGCCGGATACGTCTTGCCGGAGAGGGCGTTCGCCCTGTCCATGTTGACCGCGATGCCCGTGGGATCGGTGACGGGCGTCCCGGTGGCGCCACCGGGGCCGCGCATCAGGAAGCCGTACATGTCCGGTTCGCAGATCAGGATGTAGTCGCTCTGGCCGGCCAGCACCATCTGGTTGAGCAACGAGTCGAAGCGATTGAAGTAGTTGGTCATGTAGGTGGCGTCGGCGAGGTTCGTGGTGACGGGACCCCAGCCTTCGCCGACCTTGCCGAGGTTGTACCAGACGAGCGCCGTCTTGACCCCGAGGCTCTCGGACTCCATCGCGTAGTCGTATATGTATCCCTTGCCGCTGCGGGTGTAGTAGCCCATGGTCTCCGGCATGACATACTGGTAGCGGTAATGCATACCGGCCTGAGCCGCCTTGGTGGACTTGCCAACTTCGCGATTGTCGAAGCTGCCCAGCAGGAATTTGGTCCCCCAATTGTTCGGAGTGGGTTTGTGGACCACAGAGGGCACATCGATGCCGTGAAGCCCAGTCCCATCGGTGATCCGCATCGAATCAACCAGCAGATCGAGCGGACCCACGGAAGTATCAGCCCCGCCCCACTGGTCGGTCGCCTGGGAAAACTTGACTCCGTAGGCGGAATCGCCACCGACATCGGTCAATGGCACCACATACTCCGTCCAATCGCTGGATGCAGGAAAACTCATGACCTTCATGGTTCCTGTGCCACCAGCCACATCGAAACCGATTCTGAGCTTGGCCTCAGCCGTGGATTTGTTCTTCAACCAGAAGCGGATGTCGGTGTATTTCTTCACCGACCAAGCGCGGTCGTCGGCGAATTTGACGCCGAAATCCCAATATTCGCCGTTCTTCAGCTTGCGCGACAACTTGATGACGATCGCGTCTGATCCGTTGAGCTTCTCGGCACAGGTAACGGCAACCGTCTTGCCCCCCGAAGCCTTGTCGGCCATGACCATGTCGCTTGGACCTTGTGCGAAGCCATTCCCGAGCCCTCCCGTAGTGGTTCCCGCGGCGCATCCGGCATCGAGGTAGACGGGAAGATCGTCCAGAGCCATGCAAAGGGTCGGAAACAGCAGCAAAGAGGCAATGCGAAAACGAGACATCGGAATTCTCCGTGGTTGACCGAGACGCCTAAATTTACGCGCACCCCGTGTTCCCCAAGGGCTCTTTCCGGATGCTCCAGTACCGCTCCCGGTTGCTCCAGAGTCCGGCAACGTGATACAATCGGCTCATGTCTACCCGCAAGATATTCCTCGTCGACGACGACCCGATCTTCATGTCCGTCGTCGAATACGTCCTCGAACGGGAAAAATTCGAGGTCGTGAAGGCCCGAAACGGGAAGGAAGCCGTCGAAATGGCCGAAGCGATGTCCAAGCCGCCGGACTTGGTCATTTCGGACATCATGCTCCCGTTCCTCGACGGTTTCCGACTCATCTCCGTCTTCCGCGCCATGACCGGATGGGAAGCGATTCCCATCGTCATGTTGACCGCCAAGGGCCAGGAACAGGACATCCAGAAGGCGCTCGACAACGGTGCCGACGACTATCTGGTCAAGCCGTTCCAACATGGCGAACTGCTTGCCAGAATCCGACGCTTCCTCCGCTGACCACCCACGCGATGCTTCCCACGCTCCTGCTCCTCTCGACCCTCGCCGGAAGCGATCCCCTCCGGGCCGAAATTTCCCTGGCGGGCTCCGGGGAAGATCTCTCGCGTCCGGATGGAATCGTCTGGGAGGACGGGGAAGCCGGAATGCTGCTGCGTCAAGGCGCCTGGCGCGGAGGCGGCGCGCTTCGCGGCGTCGACCGCTACGACATCGGCGACGGCGAGATCCGTCTGCTCGTCGGCAGGGAATCGCCGCGCTGGGGATGGGAAGGCGGCGCGACCCGCGGCATCGAGGAGCGATTTCTCCCCACCTGGTCGGCATGGACTTCCGCCCACGCCCTCTTCATGAAGAGGTGGAACGTGGGGCTCGCGCAGAAGACGTCCTTCTTCCCGAACCTCGTGGACATCCAGCCCGAGGCGTCGATCAACCTGTACGCGGGACGATTCCTGTTCGGGCTGAGCGCGAAACAACCCGTCGCGGACGGCGAGCCCCTGGATCCAGGAGGACAATTCCTGTCTGAATTCTCGTGGTCGGACGACGGAGCCGTGCGAATCGTGCTCTCGAGGAATTCGGAAGCGGAAAAATCCGGAACGAACGGAATCCTGACGACCCGCGTGACCTCCTTGTCGCTTTCGTTGCGCCAACGCATCCTGCGAAGCACGACGCTGCGCTGCGGAGCCACATGGACGCGCCAGGGATCCATCCACGACCGGATGGGCGCGGGACTCGGAATCGCCCATGAATTCGCCATCTGAAGCATCCGGCATCGGAAGCGTCCACGATCTCGTGGCCGGCTTCTGGAGCACGCTCCCCGGATCGCACGCGCACGACCCGCTACCGTCGCAGGCGGCGTTGTGGATCTCGCTTCTCACGCTGGTCGCGACCCTGCTCCTGATGGCGTCCATCGTGATCCTGCATCTGCGCAACGGGTGGGTCGAGCGCCGCCGCAAGCGCTGGAGCGACCTGTGGCTCCTCCAACTTCTCGATCCGGAAGAGCACGGAGCCATCGCCCCCATCCGCATCCCGCAGTTCGTCCCGTTCGCGCTGCTCTGGAACCACGTCCACGACTCCATGCGCGGCGAGATGCGCCGATCTCTCATCAAGCTCTCCCGCAAAGCCGGTGCCGCCGATCTCGCGCTCGAACGACTCCAACGCGGGAGCATGGCCGAAAAGATCCTTTCGGCGACATTCCTCGGAAACCATCTGGACAACGATGCGGTCGTCGCCCTGTCCGCCTTCGCATCCTCCTCGGACCCATTCCTCTCGCTTCCCTGCGCCCGAGCACTCGTCAAGATCGCCCCCACCATCCAGCTCCCTCGCCTTCTTCCGGATTTTCTGCGTCGGGAAGACTGGCCATTCCCCCTCGTCCACGACATCCTTTCGACCGTCGACCCCGACATCCTTTCCTCCCACCTCCCCGGCGTCCTGCTGCGCTGGTATCCAGAGCCGTCTCCACGAGCGATCCGCAGCCTGGCTCTCGTCCACGAGGACGTGCGCACCTCGCTCATCGACGCGATCTTCCAAAGAACGACGCCACCCTCCCCCGAAGCGGAAGCAGCCCTGTTGCGCGAAATCCACGATCCCGCCCAGCTGCCTCTGGTGCGCAGGGGGCTCGAGTCGCCCCACTGGTCCGTGATCGTCGCCGCACTGAATCGCTTGGTGAACATGGGCTCGCGCGAAGACGTTCCACGTCTGACGGAGCTTCTGGGTCACAAGGAATGGTGGGTCCGCTACCGCGCCGCACGCGTCCTGGTGATGCTGCCCGACATGAAGCCCATCGAAGTGGAACTCCTGGCGACGCGGCACGCCGATCGATATGGCCGGGAAATGCTCCGGTACGCGCTCGCGGAAAGGAACCTGCAATGATCCAGGACGTCGTTTCCGCCTTCTCGTCGGCGATCGAAGTCGCGTTCCTCGCCTACTTCCTCGTTCTCACGTCCATTCTGCTCCTCCTGAACCTCGTGGCCGCATGGTCGATCCGCCACCACATGGCGCGCCACCCCGCGGGAGAACCGTCGGTCAAGGGCGCATTCTCCGGATTCTATCCGCCCATCAGCATCGTCGTACCCGCCTACAACGAGGAATCGACGATCGCGACCACGATCCATTCGATGCTCCAGATCAACTATCCATCCTTCGAGGTGATCGTCGTCAACGACGGATCGAAGGACCGCACGCTCGATGTCGCGATCCGGGAATTCGCGCTGCAGCCCTTCGCGGAGGTGCACAGGAATCGTCTTCCCACGAAGACCGTGCGCGGCGTCTACCGCTCGGTCCAGCATCCGAACCTGCGCTTCATCGACAAGGAGAATGGCGGCAAAGCCGATGCCCTCAACGCGGGAATCAACGCATCCGTCACACCCCTCTTCTGCGGCATCGATGCGGATTCCGTCCTGCAGCAGGACAGTCTCCTCAAATGCGTCCTCCCCTTCCTCGAAGACCGCCGCACCATCTGCACGGGAGGAACGATCCGCATCGCCAACGGCTGCAACGTCGAGTCGGGATTCATGGTGAAGATCGGCCTTCCTCGCGACCCCCTGCCTCTCGTGCAGGTCGTCGAATACCTCCGCGCGTTTCTCTTCGGACGCCTCGGATGGTCGCCCATGAACGCATTGCTGATCGTTTCCGGAGCGTTCGGCATCTTCGATCGCGAGGCCGTCGTGAAGGCCGGAGGATACAGCACGGGCACGATCGGCGAGGACATGGAACTCGTCGTGCGGCTGCACCGCGCCATGATCGACGCCAAGCGTCCCTACAGGATCACCTACGTGCCCGATCCCATCTGCTGGACCGAAGCGCCGGAATCGCTGAAGGTCCTGGGAAGCCAGCGCGTCCGATGGCAGAGGGGTCTGGCCGAAAGCCTCATGCGGCATCGAAGCCTGCTCTTCAAGCGGGGCAGCGGTGCCGTGGGCTGGCTCTCCTATCCCTACCTCCTCGTCTTCGAACTCTTCGAGCCGCTCGTCGAGGTCGGGGGGCTCGTCTTCTTCGCGGCGAGCGCGGCGATGGGGCGCATCGACTGGGGGGCGGCATGCCTCTTCCTCGGCCTCGTGATGCTCCTGGGGCTCCTGCAGACGGTGAACGCAATCCTTCTCGAGGAATTGTCGTACCGGAACTTCCGCACGATGCGGCAGATTCTGACACTCATCGGAACGGCATTCCTGGAGTCGTTCGGCTACCGGCAACTCAACACGTGGTGGCGTCTCGAGGGGCTGCTGCAGTGGATGACGAAGCGTCGACACGTATGGGGGCAGATGACCCGCACCGCGAACTGGTCGACGAAATCCGGAGGGACGTGAAGAACGGCTCTACGCCGAGGCGAGCCAGCGGCGGGCGAGTCCTTCCACGCGTTCGAATTCCTTCTCCACCCTCGCGAGCGCGGCATCCGCATCCGCGCCCGTCTTCTCGGCGAGGAGCGCTTCCATCTCCCTCGACGCCGCCGACAGCGACAGCGCCCCGAGCGACGCCGAGGTCGATTTGAGGTTGTGGTAGGCGCGCGTCGCCTCCTCGACGTCGCCGCTCTCCAGCGCGTCGCGCCCATTCCGGAGGGACTTCGGGGTCAGCTCCAGAAATTGCCCGACAAGCTTGCGGACGATCGCCTCGCCGCCTTCGCCGGTCCCGAGCATCCCGATCATGCGCCCCGGCTCGAACACGCCCGCGACGATGGGGCCATCCTCGTCCGAAGCGGCGGTCGCGGGGATCTCCGCGTCCCCCGATGGGGATGCGGACGAATCGTCCTTCCGCCTGGCCACGTAGTGGTCGAGGATCACGCGCACGAGCGTATCCACCTGGAAGGGCTTGGTCACGAAATCGTCCATGCCCGCCTCGATGCAGCGATCGCGGTCGGACGAAAGGACTCCCGCAGTCATCGCGAGGATCGGAATCGGGAGCTTCAGTTCGTCGCGGATGAACCTCGACGCCGTGTATCCGTCCATCACCGGCATCTGGACATCCATCAGGACGATGTCGAAAGCGGCGGCGCGCAGACGCTCGCAGGCGACCTTCCCGTTCTCGGCGATCTCGACCTCCGCGCCGAGGATCCTCAACGTCTCGGTCGCCACGACCTGATTGAACGCGTTGTCCTCCACCAGAAGGATGCGGACGCCTTCCAGCGCGCGATTTTCCTGCTCCTGTCCGTCCATCTGGTCTCCTCGTCCGATCTCGTCCAACGAACTCTGCGCCAGGACGGCGCACACGGCATCGAGAAGCGCCCTGGGAGTCACGGGCTTCACGAGCAGCCCATCCAGAAGACGGATTCCGTCTTCCGCTTGCTGCTCGGTCTCGAAGCCCGAAAGTCGGACCACGGGAATCTCCCCCGGACAAGCTTCGCGCAATCGAGCGATCCCGTCGCGATCCTCCCATCCGGAGATCTTCGAGTCGACCAGGACGACGGAGAACGCATCGTCGCCTTGGGCGCTCCGGCGCAACTGGTCGATCGCCTCGGCAAGGCTTCCCACGGCCACCAGGCGCCAGCCGAACCGGACCGCGGCCCATTCGAGGCTCTGCCGCGTCTGCGCATCGTCGTCGACGACGAGGATGCGGACATCCGGCATGATGCGCACGGAAGGCGCGGAGGATGCGCCGCTCTGGACGGGAAACGTCATCGACACGTAGAACTCCGTTCCGATCTCCGGAACGCTGTGCAGTCCCAGGCGCCCACCCATCATCTCCGTCAACCGCTTGGAGATGGCGAGCCCCAGCCCCGTGCCTCCGAAACGCCTTGTCATCGAACTGTCGGCCTGCGCGAAGGGGTGGAAGACCATGCGTTGCTGCTCGTCGGTCATCCCGATTCCCGAATCCTGGATGCGGAATCCGATCTCGACCCCGTCCGCTTCCCGGGAGAGAAGGTCGACATGGATCGTGATGCATCCGGATGGAGTGAATTTCACCGCGTTTCCCACGAGGTTCACGAGGATCTGCTGCAACCTCATCGGATCGCCCACGAGCTCGACGGGAACCTCCGGATCCACCGTGATCGAGATGTCGAGATCCTTCCCCTGCGCGGCCACGGCGCAGATGTTGGCCACGTGCTCCAGAACGTCGTCGAAATGGAACGGAACCGGATCGATCTTGAGTTTTCCCGCCTCGATCTTGGAGAAGTCGAGGATCTCGTCGAGGATTCCGAGAAGGGATCGTCCCGATTTCCGGATCATGTCCAGGTAGCGCTTCTGGTTGGGAGACAGATTCGTCGTCTCGAGAAGCTGCGCCATGCCGAGGACCGCGTTCATGGGCGTGCGGATCTCGTGGCTCATGTTGGCGACGAATTCGCTCTTCAGTCTGCTCGCCCGTTCCGCTTGGGAACGCGCCTCCTCCAACGCGCGCAAGGTGCCCAACTCCTGCGAGATGTCGCGCGCCGTCGCGATGAATCCGTTCGTCCGCCCGCTGGAGTCGCGCAGGCAAGCCACCGCGGCCTGGACCGGGATCCGCCCGCCTCCTTTGCCCACATAGGTCCAATCGCGGGTCTCCACGTCCCCGTTGCGCGCCGCGTCGACCAGGACGTCGAAACCGCTGAGGATGCGCCCGTGCCGGGCCAGGATCTCGCGCCCCTTCTCCATGAGCTCCTCGCGATCGTGGAGGATCGCGAGAGAAGCCTTCCCGACCATGTCGTCGGCCGAGAACCCGAGCATCTTCGCCGCTCCGGCGCTGAAGAGTTCGATCGTCCCCGTGATGCCGGTCACGACGATGGAGAAGCCCGGCACCCCGTCGATCACGTCCCGCAGGCGTGCCAGCGCATCGAGACTCGCCTTCTGCGCCAGCCGCAGCGGAGTCACGTCGGACACGAACGAGTAGATCCCTCGAACCAGACCGTCCTGGACATCGGGAATGCATGTGAATACGAGGGACCGCGCGCCTCGCGGCCCCGGAACCTCCCTCTCGAAGACTCGACGATTTCCGTCAAGGACCGCTTCGATCTCCGAACGCACGAGGCCGTATTCGGCATCGCCCACGACATCGCGCAGGGTGCGCCCCGGCATGGCATCGACATCGATCCCGTACCAGTCCGAATAGGCTCGGTTCCCGAAGCCGTTGCGCAAGGACGCGTCCCAGTAGGCGACAAGTCCCGGCATGCTGTCGATCACCGTCCGCAGGACGGCGTTTCCCTGGAGCAGGGCATGCTCCTTCTCGAGGGAGCCGGTGACGTCCTCGATCTGCACGAGATGCACGCTCTCCTCTCCCGGAGGCGACGAGCAACTCGTCCTTCCGAAGCGGATCGATCCGTCTGGTCTCCGATAGCGCAGGTCGCGCGGCTCCTTGCGGAAACCGCCGCCATCGCACATTCCGCCGAACGGACCCTCGGGCCGATCGGCGGGTTCGATCCATCCGCGGAAGTCCTTGCCCACGACGTCTTCCCGCGATCGATCCACGAAGTCCAGGAAATGCTTGTTGACTTCCAGAATCCGTCCTTCCCCGTCGACGAGCAGATGGCCGGACGACGACGATTCGAGCAGCCCCCGGAAGCGACTGTCCATCCGGCGCGACGCCAGGATCTCGCGTTGCATCCGCGCTATCGCGAGTCCGGGGAGCAGGACCAGGGCCATGCCCATGCCATCGCCGATGATCCAACCGACGAACATGTCTCTCCAAGACACCCCGAAGGTGGCATGGACGACCATTGCGCCGAAGGATGCAGCGAGGGGAATGGCGACGAATCCGACGATCACCAGAACGCGGAGGAACGAATCCCGCCAAGGGATCCGCGAAATCCCCGCGAAGCGGCGGATCAGAATCCACGACACGACGACGTCGAGCAGATTGGCGATCTCCACGCCCAGGAGAAACGCCGGGCTTCCGCTCTGGAGGAGATTCGCGCATCCGACCCCGACGAAATGGGCAAGCAGCCACTTCCATGCATCCCGCTTGGGCGAATGCAGGCACAGAAGCAGGACGATGGCGTTCGGAAGCCAGGGGAAGACGACGCGACTCCCGGCTTGCGACATGTGGATGCACAAGGCGGCGACGAGGCCGACGCCCAACGTCGCCAGCAACAGCGCCACTTTGGTGGCGGAAAATTCTGGAAGAGCGTCCGAGCGTCTTTCCGGGAAATTCATGCTTCCGGGATTGTACCACTCCCCGCTTCCGCGGCAACGGGGCGCTCTTTCTACCTTAAGCCGCCTTATGCGTCCTGACCCGAAGCTCATTCGGAACTTCTGTATCATCGCCCACATCGACCATGGGAAATCCACCTTGGCCGACCGGCTCCTCGAAAACACCCAGACCGTCGCCAAGCGCGAAATGCAGGAGCAGTTGCTCGACTCCATGGATCTCGAGCGCGAACGCGGGATCACGATCAAGTCGAAGGCCATCCGCCTGGTGTACGAACACAAGGGTTCCACCTACTATCTGAACCTCATCGACACCCCGGGGCACGTCGACTTCACCTACGAAGTCTCACGCTCTCTTCGCGCCTGCGAAGGCGCCATCCTGGTGGTGGACGCGACGCAGGGCATCCAGGCGCAGACCATCTCCAACCTGTACCTCGCGATGGGAGCGGACCTGGAGATCCTGCCCATCCTGAACAAGATCGACCTCCCCTCCGCCCAGCCCGACCACTTCGCCAAACAGGTCGGCGACCTCATCGGCATGGATCCCGACATGATCCCCCGCGTGTCGGCCAAGGCCGGCATCGGCATCGATCTCCTGCTCGAGAAGATCGTCGAATTCTTCCCCGCCCCGAAAGCCGAGCGCGAAAAGCCCCTGCGCGCCTTCGTGTTCGACTCCGTCTACGACAGCTACCGCGGCGGCATCGCCTACGTGCGCGTGGTCGAGGGCACGCTGAAGAAGGGCGACCGTCTGCGCTACATGCGCTCCGGAGGCGAATACGACGCCATCGAGATCGGCATCCTCAACCGCACCCGCATCGCCTGCGAAGAGCTTTCGGCAGGTGAAGTCGGGTACCTCGTGGGCAACGTCCGCAATCTTTCGGACATCAAGACCGGCGACACCCTCACGAACGTCGCCAAGCCCGCGGGCGAGCCGCTTCCGGGCTACCGCGAAGTGAAGCCCATGGTGTTCGCTGGGTTGTACCCCGTCGACCCGGACGACTACTCGGAACTGCGCGAATCCCTCGAGAAGCTCCAGCTCAACGACAGTGCGATTTCTTTCGTGCCCGAAACTTCGGGCGCCCTGGGCTTCGGCTTCCGTTGCGGCTTCCTGGGCCTTCTGCACATGGAAGTCGTGCAGGAACGCCTGGACCGCGAATTCGACATGAACATCATCACGACGGCCCCGGGTGTGGAGTACCACGTCACGAAGACCGACGGCGACGTCGTCATGGTCGACAACCCCTCGCAGCTCCCCCCGCCCAACGCCATCGAATCGCTTGCCGAGCCCTGGATCAAGGCGCAGATCTTCACGCCATCCGAATACATCGGCAATATCCACAAGCTTTGCCAGGAGAAGCGCGGCGTGTACCTCAACACGACCTACATCTCCGAAGAGCAGGTGACGCTCGACTTCGAACTCCCCATGGGCGAAGTCATGTTCGACTTCTTCGATCGCCTCAAGAGCGCCACCAAGGGCTACGCTTCGCTCGACTACGAGCCCATCGGCTACCGCGAAGGCGACCTCAACCGCCTCGACATCCTCCTCAACGGCGATCCGGTCGACGCGTTCAGCGTGATCATCCACCGCGAGAAGGCCTTCGGCTACGGCAACGCCCTGTGCGAAAAGCTCAAGGAGCTGATCCCACGCCAGCAATTCGACATCGCGGTGCAAGCCGCGCTCGCCAACAAGATCATCGCCCGCTCCACGATCAAGGCCCTGCGCAAGGACGTGACGGCCAAGTGCTACGGCGGCGACATCTCGCGCAAGCGCAAGCTCCTCGAAAAGCAGAAGGAAGGCAAGAAGCGCATGAAGTCCATCGGTTCGGTGGACGTCCCGCAGGAAGCGTTTCTCGCCGTCCTCGACATGGGCGGGGACTCCTAGGGACGTCTCGGGGCGCAGACTTCCTTCTCGCCCCGAACGGAGATGGCCGAGACGACGAAAGCGTGTGTGATCGCATCGAGCGCGAGGTTCGCTACTCGTACGACGCGGCGGGGAGTCCCACGAGGAACGTCGATCCGCGTCCGCGGACGCCATCGACCAAAATCCGTCCGCCATGCAGTTCGATGAAGAATTTGGCGATGGAAAGACCCAGCCCATGTCCGGCTTGTTCGGTGGAGTCGCCGCGCCGGAAGCGTTCGAAGATGGCGTGGCGCTTTTCCGGCGAGATACCGGGACCTTCGTCGGCGAAGGCGACGCGGATCTCGTCCTGGTCGCGCTCGAAGTGGATGCGGATCTCGCCACCATGGGGCGAGAACTTGATCGCATTCCCCAACACGTTGGCGAAGGCGCGCACGAGAAGGTCCTCGTCGACGGGCTCGAGAACGGGAGCGGGAGGCGATTCGATCGTGATCCGCACCGCCTTCGCCTCGGCGAGGCCTTGCAATGTCCGGACCGCATCGCGCACGGTCTCGACGAGATCCGCCGTCGCGAGCCTGGGCTGGATGGAGCCGGCACGCACCTGCGCCGAGGTCAGGACGTCCTCGGCCATGCGAATCAGGTTGGTGCAATTGCGATGGATGGTGCGTATGGGCTCGAGCTGGCGGTCGTCGAGGTCGCCCATGACCTTGTTCATCAGGAGTTCAGCGTAGACGACGATCGCGGAAAGAGGCGACCGCAGATCATGCACGGCCATCTGGAAGAATTCCTCCTGGCGGCGCAGGCGCTCTTCGGCTTCCAGGAAACGCGACTCCGCTTCGTGCAGGCGTTCCTCCAGCTCCAGCACGCGCAGATCGACGAACTCACTCGTCTTCATCGTCCCCTCCGCCTGCATCCCCTCGGTATTCGCGCAGCTTGTTGCGCAAAGTCCGGATGGAGATGCCGAGGCGCTCCGCCGCCCTGGTGCGATTCCCGCCGAGGCTTTCGAGCGCGGCGAAGATCATGCGCCGCTCCATCTCCTCGATGGTGACCACTTCCCGAGGATCGAGCCCCCCCGTGGCGACGACCGCGACAGAAACCGACGACGAGCCGATGGCCGGAAGCGGTGCCTTGCCGTCGAGCCCCAGCACGCCCTGCCCGATCTCGCCCTTCTGGGTGAGCACGACCGCGCGCTGGACCGTGTTCTCCAGTTCGCGCACGTTGCCCGGCCAATCGTGCCTGGCCAGGCGATCGAGCGCCGCCTCGGAAAAGCCCGAGACAGTGAATCCATTCTCACGGTTGAAACGGCCGAGGAACCAGTCGGCCAGCCGCGGGATGTCGTCCTTGCGCGTGCGCAACGGCGGAACCTCGATGCGGATGACGTGCAGGCGGTAGAAGAGATCGGCGCGAAAACGTCCCTCCTCGACCTCGTGGGCCAGATCGCGGTTGGTGCTGCAGACGATGCGCACGTCGACGGGCACTTCCACTTCCGATCCGATCTTGGGAATCTCGCGCTCCTGCAGGACACGCAGAAGCTTGGCCTGCATGGACAGAGGCATCTCGGAAATCTCGTCGAGGAGAAGCGTTCCCCCGTCGGCGATCTCGAATTTGCCCCTCTGGCTCCGTAGCGCTCCGGTGAACGCGCCCTTCTCGTGTCCGAACAGCTCGCTCTCGAAGAGGGACTCGGGCAGGGCCGCGCAGTTGACCTTCACGAAAGGCTTGTCGTGGCGGGGAGACGCGTCGTGGATGGCGCGCGCCACAAGCTCCTTGCCCGTACCCGATTCGCCCTGGATGAGCACCGTGGTGCGCGTAGGCGCGACCTGCGCGATGAGCGTCTGCGTGTCGAGCAGGGTCTGGCTCGTTCCGACGATGCGATGGCGTTCGTCGAGTTCAGCCTTGAGCCGCGTATTCTCCTTGCGCAGCCCCGACACCTCGAGCGCCCGCGAAACGGTGAACTCGAGGGAATCTGGTTCGAACGGTTTTTCCAGGAAGTCCCACGCGTGCTGGCGCATCGCCTCGACGGCGACGGAAATCGTCCCGTGCGCGGTCATGATCACGAAGGGCACGTCCGATCCGCGCTCGCGGACCTTCTTGAGGAAATCCAGCCCCGTCGCGCCCGGCATCTTGTAGTCGGAGAGGATCAGGGCGATCTGGTCGTTGAACTTCTCGAGTCCTTCGGCGACGTTGCGAGCGAGAACCACGTCGTGTCCGCCGCGGCGGAGACACTCCCCCGCCATGTCGCGCATCAGCGCTTCGTCGTCCACGATGAGAATGCGTGCCATGGGTTCAGTCTGGTTGGGGAAGATGGATGTCGAAACGGGTGCCATGACCCGGTTCGGAAGTCACGAAGAGGTTGCCGCCATGGAGTTCGACGATCTTCCGTACGATCGCGAGTCCAAGACCGGTCCCATTCTCCTTCGTGGTGAAAAATGGATTAAAAACATCCGAAAGCATCTCCGGAGGGATTCCCTTCCCGTTGTCCTCGACTCCGAGGATCAGAAGTCCCGGAGGACGACGGGCCGAAAGGCGCAGACGCCCGGCTCCTTCGATGGCCTGCAAGGCGTTGCGCAGAAGGTTCAGCATGACCTGCTGGAGACGTTCGGGATCGAACCGCCCCGACTCCGCGCCCGGATCCACGCAGACTTCGACGTCGATCTCGTCGATTTCCAGCGACGGTGCTTCGAGCCGCGCCCAATCGGCCATTTCGCCGAGCCACGCGGGCACATCCACGGTGCGATAGCGCGTCTCCATGGGCCTCGTGTACACGAGCAGGTTGGAGACGATGCGATTCAGCGAACCGACGCCTTCGATGATGCGGCCCACCAGGGCGCGGCGCGGATCGCCGTGTTCGATGTCTCGCTCCAGGAGCCGCGCGAACCCGCCGATCCCACCGAGGGGATTGCGGATCTCGTGAGCCACCGTGGCCGCCATCTCGCCCAGGGCCGCGAGGGTCCTCGTCTGGGAAAGCTCGCGCTCCATCTGCTTCAGTTGCGTGAGATCGGAGAAGCTCGCCACCGCGCCCAGGCGCCGTCCCAGGGGATCGACCACCGCGGCGGTCGAAAGTCCCAGGGGAAGAGGCGTCTCCTGCATCGCCCAGACGACCTCGACGTGCCGCAGGGGGACGCCCTCGTGCAGGGAATGCTGGAGGGGGTCCGTGAAATCCTTCTGGGCGGGGAACACGTCGGACAGATTCTGGCCAATCGCCTCGAGTGGATCGAGGCACAGGAGCTGGGAGGCGCGCCCGTTCACCATGGTGACGCGCTCCTCGATGTCGATCATGAGGACGCCGTCGTGCAGGCTGTCGAGCAGGCTTTCGAGCTCGGCGTTGCGACGCTCGAGCTGCGAATCGAGGACGGCGACGCGGTGCTCGAGTCCCGCGTAGGCGTCGGAGAGGGTGCGCACCCTCTCCTCGAACCAGTCGAAGATCGGACGCAAAGGCTCGGGAACCACGGGGATCGCCGACGCTTCTTCCGCCCGAACTCCACGGATCCCGCTCCGGAGCGTCTCCTCGTGGACGACGGAATCCTCGCTCATGTCCAAGTCCGATGCATCAAAATCCTCTCCTCGACAGATCCCGTCACCGGGGCGAGACGCGCGAGATAGGCCGTGGCCATGCCTTCCAACTGGTCTTCCACGCTTCGCAGCTCCTCGAAGGCTCCCTGCAGGTCGCTCAGCGCGGATTCGACGGCATCGTCGTGCAGATCGTACTCGTGCCGCTCCTTCACCCACGCGTCCGCCAGCGGCTTCATGGCCTCGCGACCGGCGACCAGATTTTCCATGGCCTCGCGCTTTTCCTGGACCAGGGCGAGGAACTCCTGGTGTTCGAAATGCTCTCGCAATCGCGCCAATCCATCGGACTGGCGGTCGACCATCGAGCGGACCAGATCGGCTTCGGCGCCGATGCGCTCCCTCAATGCCTGGAGTTCCTCCTCGGTCACGCACCCATCGTACCATCCGGGTTTCCAAAACGCCACAGGGAATGACAAAGATCGCGGGCGACCCTCGTGGAACCATTTTCCACTCCGGTTCCCGATCCGCCCTGCGGATGCGCCCCCCGACTCCGGATGATCCGGGTATCTTTCCTGCGGTGAGCGACACGACCGACATCCAGCCCATTCTCGACAAGGCCCTCGCCGGAACCAGACTCACCCTCGACGATGCGCGCACGCTGCTTCGGAGCCGCGACTGGACCCGCATGGTCCGCGTCGGCCACGAGCTGCGCAATCGACTCCACCCCCCTGGAGAAGCCACTTGGACGGCATTCCGGGTGGTGAACTACACGAACGTCTGCAATGTCGGCTGCTCGTTCTGCTCCTTCCAGGACGAGGTCGAATCCAGCCGCGGCTACACCCTCTCCATGCAGGAGATCGAGACGAAGACGATCGAGGCCCGCGACCTGGGATGCGACGCGATCTTCTTCCAGGGCGGCGTGAACCCCGACCTGCCGCTCTCCTACTACACGGAAGCATTCCACCTGATCTCGCACCGCCATGGGCTGCATGTGCGCGCCCTCTCCCCCGTGGAGCTGTGGCGACTGGCCGAAAAGGAAGGCATCTCCCTCGAGTCGCTCCTCGAGATCCTCAAGCGTTCGGGCCTGGGATCGGTTCCGGGAGCCGGAGCCGAGATCCTGACCGACCACATGCGCGAAGTCCTCAGTCCGCGCAAACTGACCTGGCAGCAGTGGTGCGAAGCGATGGGCGCCTGCCATCGCGCCGGGCTGCCCGGCACCTGCAACATCGTCTTCGGGTCCACGGAAACGGTCGACGACGTCGTGTCCCACCTCGGATATCTTCGCGATCAGCAGGACGCCACGGGAGGCTTCCTCGCCTTCGTGGCTTGGGTGTTCCAAGCGCAGACCAAGAACTTCCCCATCCGGCACGTCCCCTCCTGGGAATACCTCCGCATGATCGCCGTGGCCCGCATGTTCCTCGACAACATTCCCAACATCGAGGTCTCGATCATGGTGATGGGCAAGGAACTCGCGGAACTGGGATTGCATGCGGGTGCCAACGACATCTCGAGCATCGTGATCGAAGAAAACGTGCTGGCCAGCCGCGGCCTCAAGACCATGCGCGCCGCCGAGAAGTTCATCACCGAAGCGGGCTTCACACCAAGGCGACGGACACTGGGGTACGAACTGCTGTGATCAGCCCATCCTCGCTCAGGGTGCCGCCTTGCCTACGGCGTGGCGGTTATGAAGGCCCATGCATCCCTTCGACAAGGACAAGCCGCGCTTGGACCCCGGCCACGGGCTGAAGCCCGATGCCGACTAGTCCTCCAAACACCGGAGCGCATGCCCGAATGCATTGTTCTGGTAGTTGCGGTCCACGGTGGTGCGGGTGTAATTCATGCCCCGGCGCCAGGCGTTGGCCGCGTCATTCTCCGTGGCAGTCCACCAGTAGCCGAGGTAGCCAGCGTAGTCGGAGGTGCCAATGAAGACTTGGCCGCCCGGCAACGCACGAAAACCATAGGCATCCGTACCGTTTCCTGTGTCGGACCAGCCACTCGTCGACTTGAGTTTGGTCCCTTCCGTGGAACCGGAAGCGTCCACATAATTCTCCAAAGTCGTCCACTCCGCATCGCTCGGAACATGCCAACCAGTGGGGCAGATACCCTTCACGTTACTGGGACTGGTGCGACTGGAAGTGGAGCCCTGCATCACCTCCGACCAAGTGTACAAACGACCGTACTTCTTACAGGAATCGGTACTATTGCCGTAACACACACCTGTGGTACCGTTGGCCCCCGCATAGTTCAAGTTTTCCGCCATCCAGGTCTGCGAACCGATCGTCACGGTCTTGTAGGTTTGGCCAGCCGGATCGGTCACCGATACGGTCGCCAAAGGCTGGATCGTGTACGTCCTCGTCTCGACAGAACTTGTTGTCATCCCACTCTTCAGCGCGATCGCCTTCAACGTCTGCGTCGAACCCACGGAGACCGAGGTCGTGTACTTCGTCGAAGAGGATGTGGGCGTGCTACCGTCGGTCGTGTAGTAGATCTCCGCGCCCGTGGTGGACGAGCTGATCGTCACCGTCTGTGCCGTGGTGTAGCTACCGCTGTCCGGCGAAAAGGTCGGGGCCGAAACCGGAGTCAACCCCGGGCCTGCAGCCAATGCCACAACAGGATTTGTTCCACCGTTGTCGATCCAGGCCGTGCCGACCCACATCACGGTTCTTGTCGTAGAATTGTCGTAGCCTGTCAGCGTGATGTCCACGGCTCCCGCATTCGGAATCGTCAAGGTCACGCGACCAAGGTCGTAAGCGGCTTCCGCGAAGGCCACAACACCGCCGGAACGAGATGCTTCCACGCGAACCCATGTGGCCGATGCCATTTGGGTCGTCGTCAGGTTGCCCGCAGAGACGCGGAAGGCTGCGTTCCATGAGCCATCGGAGACTGATTCCGTTGCACTGCCCTGCTGGCAACCCACCATGGAAAGGAGCGCGAGGAACACGGGCAGAACGCCCCGAGTGAAGGAGCTTGAATGGCGATTCGTCTTCATTTCCACTCCACCGTGGTCTGCCAGGAAGTGTCATTGTTCACGAGTGCAGGATCGTTCGATTTGCTTTGGGTCAGAAGGACCGCAGCAGTGACTCCACCAGCCACCAGGACGCCACCGGCAACCCAGTAACCCCAGGTCGATCGGTGTGCAGGCTCCACCGAGGGAGGCTGCGGGGTTGGCTCCGGAGTTGGAGGCGATGTCGTGGCCACCACAGGCGCAACCGCTTCCGTAGCGAGCAAGGCCGTTGGCTCGGCCACCGGAGCAGTCTCCACAGGAGCAGGAACAGGTACTGCCGCCGGAGAGGGAACGACCACCGGAGCACCGACCTCGACGGAATCGAGCTTGGAGCCAGTCAGGGAGAACGCCAGATCGGAGGCGACATTGGGGACCATGGCCGTGACCACCTCATCGATCTCGCCACGCTGCATCCGACGCGACGAGCCTACCACCTCGCCAGTGCTCACATCGACCACGCGCACCGAAATGCTGAACGAACTGCCCAGCTTGCCCAGGCTTCCCACCAACATCTTGTCGATGGACAAGAGCTTGCCAACTTCGACGGCGCACTCGCTCCCATCGCACCCTCCAGAGGCTTGGAATCCTTGTTCCTTCAGGATCTTCTCCATCTGAGAACGTTCCATCACGCGCACCTTGCCCGTCTTCAACAGCTCGTCGGACAAGGCGTCGGTGACCACCTGCGAGGAGGCGTCGTCGACGCCCTGACCCGTCAGCGGCATCACTGCCACGGATGGCTTGCGAGGTGCGACCGAAGCGGGGGTTTCGGCAAAGGTGGGTACAGCCAGAATGCCCGCTGCGAACAGCGGGAACAGAAACCGTCTCATCGAACATCCTTGAGAATGCTGGAGGGGAGCTCGCCAAGTCGGGGCAATGGAGACATCGCGCCGTCGTAATTTCCCCATTCGAATTGTGGGCAACCAGGGAGCATCATGCCAAGAAATCATAATTCCCGAGCCCTCGTGGCCATGTGACGATGCGCCAGGGGGCGTCGCCCGTCAGGGTCGGGACGCATTCTGCGGCCCGACGAGGCCGCAGGCCGAGCAGCACCCGGTGCCCGTCCGGGCAGGCGCCCCCCGCCACATTCCCCCTTGCGAGTCCGGGGGAATAGTCTAATTTTCACCCTCTAGTCCATTTCAGAGGAACCACCATGGCAACGATCTTCCGTCTTCAGAGAGGCGGCCGCAAGAACCGCAGCTACTTCCGCATCATGGTTGCTGACTCCGCGCAAAAGCGCGATGGTCGCTTCCTGGAAGAGGTCGGCTCTTACGACCCCCTTACTGCTCCTGCTCTGATCCGCATCAACGAGGCCTCGGTTCTCGAGTGGATCGCCAAGGGCGCCGTCCCCAGCGACACCGTGAAGTCCATCTTCCGTCGCCACGGCATCTTCGCCAAGTACGATGCGATTCTCGCTGGTCAGGATCCGGACAAGCTCCAGATCGAGATCAAGACCGAGAAAGCCAAGAAGCCGCATCTGTCCAAGAAGGCAGAGGCCAAGGCCGCCAAGGCCGCCGCCGAAGTCTGATCTCTTTGAACGACTTTCCCGACGGATTCACCGCCGTCGGGCGCGTTCTCGGGCCCCACGGGGTCCATGGAGATCTCAAGGTCGAACAGCAGACCTGGGACCCCAAGCGCATCCTCAAGATGAAGGAAGCGTTCCTGTGGTTCCGTGGACGCCTTGAGCGCCGCAACATTCAAGCCGCACGGGTCGCAGGACCGGTGTGGCTTGTTCGTTTCGAGGGTTTCGACGCTCCGGAGACGGCGAAGGCGCTCAATGGCGCCTTCCTGCTCGTTCCCGACAGCGATGTGGTTCGTCCCGCAGGAGGGTGGATTGCCGCCGATCTCGTGGGCATTTCCGTGGTCGACCTTGCCGGCGAGCCGTTGGGCAGTGGTCTCGGCTTCGCCGATCTTCCCACGGAAGCCGTTCGCGTGAAGGCTCTCGAAGGCCCGGAACGCGTCCTTCCGCTCGAAGGTCCGCTCGCTGCTCGCATCGAAATCGAAGCCAAGCGCATTGTCGTCGACCGGGATATGTGGGACGCCATGGCATGAGAGTCGACGTCGTCACTCTCTTTCCCGATGTCTTCCAGGCCCTGAGCCACTCCATTCCCTCCAAGGCGCAAAAGGCCGGCGCCCTCGATCTACGCATCCACGCCCTGAGGGATTTCCCCCTCAATCGCTACGGCGCGGTGGACGACTATCCGTACGGAGGCGAGCCCGGCATGGTGCTCCATCCACAGCCCCTGGAGCAATGCCTCGAGAAGGCGCTCGAGGGACGCGAAGGCGTGCCCGTGCTGCACGCCCATCCACGGGGCAAGACGCTCACCCAGGAAGACGTCCGCGCCTGGGCGCAGGCTCCCGAGGTCGTGCTCGTTTGCGGGCACTACAAGGGTCTCGACGAGCGTTTCCGTTTGAAGCACGTCACCCACGAGTTCTCCATCGGCGACTACGTCCTCTCCGGTGGCGAAATGGCTTCCATGGTCTGGATCGACGCGGTGGCGCGCCTCCTGCCCGGCGTCCTCGGCGACGAAGGCTCCGCCCTCACGGACAGCTTCGAGACGCCCCTCCTCGGCTGGCCCGTCTACACGCGTCCCGAGATCTGGAGCGGAATGAAGGTGCCGGAAGCGCTGCTCTCCGGGCATCACGACAGAATCCGCCTTTGGAAGCGTCTCCAGCAGATGCTCCTCACGCGCGAACTGCGTCCCGATCTGTGGACGCTGCACTCGCTCACGAAGGAGGACTGCAAGCTTCTCCTCGACGCGGGAGTGCCTTCAGAAGAAGTGTGGACGAAGTTCGAATCCGCACCATCCTCTTCGCCCCCCTGACAAGCGCCATCCGCCCTTGCCAACACTTGGGGGGCTGTCCTAACTTTTCCCGCCTACGCCACTGTAGCTGAGTTGGTTCAAGCGCTGGACTGAAAATCCGGAGTACGTCGGTTCGACCCCGACCGGTGGCATACGCAGAAGGACGATCCAAACGGGTCGTCCTTCTTTGTTCATGCCAATCGTCCTCGCTCCCCTTTGCAAGCCATGGTGTCGAGCGGATGCGACAAGCTTCTTCCCATCCGTGCTTAGTTTTCCAACCACGGGCGGATTGGCGATCCACTGCCGCCCCCATCACCCGGCGCCATTGGAGACATGATGTCCGTTTTCCAGCACGTCCTTCGCGTCCATGCGATGATCTTGGCCGCATCGATGGCGACTTCCGCCGACATCGTCCAGACGGAATCCGTCGACGTGGCCCCGGTGTGGGCGGGGCACCCCCTCGACTTCGCGATGGTCACCAAGGGCCAGAACCAGTTCGTCGCCTACTACGACACCGCGCGCCGCATGACCGTCGCCAAGCGCACGATCGGCAGCACCTCGTGGATCAGGACCATCCTTCCCACCACCGTGGGTTGGGATTCGCACAACGGGATCGCGATGGCCCTCGACGATTCCGACTACATCCACGTGAGCGGCAACATGCACAACGTGGCGCTGATCTATTTCCGTTCCAACAAGCCGCTCGACATCGCCGCCTTCACCAAGCTCGGCATGACCGGCACCACGGAATCGAGCATGACCTACCCCGTCTTCGTGACGGCGCCCAACGGCCAGCTCTTCTTCCAGTTCCGCGACGGCGGCAGCGGCAACGGAACCACCCTCTGGAACGTCTACTCCTCGACCGCGAAGAAATGGACCCGCGTGGGCACCACCGGCCTCTTCGACGGCCTGGGTCTGTGCAACGCCTACCCGTCGAATCCCGTCATGGGTCCGGACGGCATGTTCCACGTCGTCTGGATGTGGCGCGAGACCCCCGTCGCCAACACGAACCACGACCTCTCGCACATCCGCACATCGGACCTGGTCAATTGGCAGACCATCTCGGGCAAGGCGCTGACGCTCCCCATCACGCCCAACACGGCGGGCGTCGTGATCGACTCCGTCGACCCCGGCCACGGCCTCACCAACATGGACTTCGGCATCGGCTGGGACGCGCAGAAACGCCCCGTCGCGAGCTACCACCGCTACAACGCGGACTCCATCAGCCAGATCTTCGACGCCCGCTACGAGAACGGCAGATGGGCGATCCACCAGACGAGCGCGTGGAAGAGCTTCAAATGGAACCTCGACCTGCAAGGCTCCCTCGCCCACGTCATCGCCGCCGACCCGGTGCGCGTCGAAGACGGCGAACTCGTCCAGCCCTACGTCTACCGTGACGGAATCCGTCGCAAGTGGATCCTCGACCCCGTCACCCTGGCCGCCGTCCGAGACACGCTCAACGTGCCCGCACCCGCCAAGGCGTCCATCTACGTCGTGCAGTCCACCTTCGACAGCATGACCGTGCGCACGATCGAGCAAGGCGAATGGATCCTCCGTTGGGAAACGCTTCCCACCAACCAGGACCTCGCCCGCACCAAGTACCCATCATCCAGCATGATGCGCCTCTACCGCTTCGCCACCGCCCCGGTGGGCGTCGAACGCGCCGCGCCCGCGTCCGTCCGCATCCAGCGCCAGGGCGTCTCGTTGCGCATCCCTCGTCCCGAAGGCGCCACCACATGGAGCGCCACGGTCCACACCCTCGACGGCCATCTTGTCGCCCGCACCGGCATGATCAGCGCCAACGAAGCCCGCCTCGCCCTGCCGCGCGTGAAAGGCCAAACCCTGGTCGTACGCATCGGCGGCTCCGCCCAACTCGTCGCGGCGTACTAGGTGGATCGATCCCCAGGTATCATCGCGCTACCAGTGCGCCTTCGGGCTTGCTGCGCCACCTGAACGCTCAGGAGTTCTCGTAAGCGCGGCGAAGAGTCAGCTTGAACCAGGCCATTTCCCACTCCTTGGCCGCCTTGCGTTCGCGCTTGGCGATCAGGAGAGCGTTTGATTCGTCCTCGGTCTCGGGCGCGACGGAGCCATCCAACAGGGCATCCAGCAACGCGCCCCAGGACTCGAGGAATTCGGTCTCCCAGAACTTGAAGGAGACGGTCTGACAGCCGAATTCGAAGGCCCCGTTCTTGAACGATTCGTGGGAGGGCGCGGGTGCGAAGTCGACGATGGATTTGCGCTCGCCATGGCTCGCCTGGTGCTGCAACATCACCGGCGGATCGTCGCGACGGACGCCTGCGCGCTCGTGGATCGTGCGGGATTGCCTGACGGGCGAGTGGCGGATCGCTCCGGCACCGCGCACACGGGGCGTCGAGGGGCCGTCATCGTCCTCCAGGCGCCGACGAGCGGCGGGAGAAAGCTCGTCGACCGTGGGACGTCCCTGCACGAGCGCGAGGAGATCCTGGCCGTACTGGGCGAAAAGCGGCGCCGTGAGCAGGCGCAGGTTTTCGAGGTCGTAGATGTCCTTGGGCTGCGAGATCAGGATGCGCTTGAACTTCCACTCGTCGAGGAGCGCCTCGGGGCTTTGCAGTCCCGCTTCCAGGGCGCGGCGTTTTCTCCACGCGTTGAAGGCGACGATTCGCGGATCGGGATTCGACGGACTGTTTCCATCGTGGGCGGAACGAACGGAATCCGTCATCCTTGTTCGCGCACCTGGTCGGCGAGATTGGAGAAGAGCGCGTCGGCGAGCGCCGACGCACCGAGCTTGTCCCACATCCGGTACTGGTGGAAGAGGATGCGTCCCTTGCCGTGCGGCACGGACTGGATGTCGGCGAAGAACTTCCAGTGCGTGGACGTCCCCGGAATCTGGGCGAACCCGGCCGAGACGACGGCTCCCGGCAGACGCGCCAGCGACCAGGCGGGCAGAAGATCGGCGTGGACTTCTCCGGCGACGATACCCGAGGGCAGGCGCGCGAAGAGCGGCGACGGCGCGAGGAAGTGGAAACCTTCGCCGCCAGCCGAAGCGGCCGGAACAAGATCGAGGGAGTAGTTGAGGCCGCCGTGCTTCTGGAGGAAACGGGCGTCGTCGGGATCGAGTCCCGCGAAGATGAGCGTGAGCCCCGTGACCGCGTCGTCGAGCAGCTCGTGGAGCCGGGTGGGATCGAAGGTGCGAACCTGGTTGATGAGCACCGCGCGCGCCTCGGGCTTGCCCATGCGGCTGACCGCGTCGGGGAAGTCGCCCAGGAAACGGAATACCTGGGCCGAGCTGTCGATGTGGACCGCGGGCGGCACGTAGAAGGTCTCTTCGGTGCGATAGACGTCGCGCCCGGTGCGCGAAAGCTGCATGTCGAACGTGAAGGAGCCCCGCTCGTCGCCGACGGGGAACTCGAACTTGCCGACGTTGGAAATGCCGCCATCGGACAACGCGGGCAGGGATTCCTGGTGCCAGATGCGTCCGTTGTTGCCTTTCACGCGCAGGAGCAGGCTGTATTCGCCCGGAGCACCGTCGTTGACCATGTGGATGCGGATGGCGGCCGACTGCATCGTGTAGGGCGTGCGGAGGGTGGCCTCGGCGATGACGCGAACCGGCTTGTGGTACTTGCGGAACAGCTCGAATCCGGGCTTGGGCTGTCCGACCAGGCCCACCAGGCCCGACGCGTGCAGAGGCGTGTCGCTCCACTGGTTGACGAGGATGCCGCAACAGCGCGGATTGACCGTCAGCGCGTCGGTCTGGCGCAACACGGCCAGAGCGGCGACCTGCTGGCACGAAGTCGCGAACGACGACGGGGTCCAGATGTCCTTGAGTCCGGCCTGCGCCAATTCCTGTCCGAGCTGCTTGAGCAGCTTCGAGAGGGCGTCGGTACGCGCGCTCTTCTCGGACCCGAGCGCCGCGAGCGTGCTTTCGGGATCGAGAATGGAAGGACACCCGAGGCGGGCGGCGAAGAACTTGCCTGCACCGACCTTCGCCTTGTGGAGCTTCTTCCAGAAGAGGCTGTCGCCAAGTCCCTGACCCGAAAGGTCGGACGGATCGCGATGATGCAGGTGTTTGGACAGGAAGCTCTGGCGCTGGATCGAAACGGGTGCGGGAAGCCGAAAACGATGGACTTCGACCGGCGAAGGCGCGCGCGATCCGAAACAGATGGCCTGGACCGGATCCTGCGTAGGAGCCTGTCCCACTTCCAGACGCGTCCCGCTGAAATGGGCGAGAATGGTGCGAAGAGGATCCTTGCGCCATCCCTTGGGCATCTGATCGTGCCGCAGCGCGACGACCGCCTTGAGCCAGTCGACATCGTGATTGGCGAGGAGCGCGCCGGGAAGATCGGCACCCACGAAAGCCAGCAGGTTGGGGAAGCATTCCTGGCGGGCGAGCATCGTGGCCGCGACGGACGCGGTCTGCTTCATGGCGGACTCGGAATCGCCTGCGGCGCCGACACCCATGTTCTGGATGACCAGGATGCCCTGATGCTGGGCCACCTGCAACAGCGATTCCGGGAAGGGAGCCGAACAAGGGAAGACCGTGTTGAATCCGGCCTCCTTGATGCGGGCGAACTCGGCCTTGGCATTGGGCTGGGAGAGGAATCCGGCCGAACCGGCCGCATCCCAGCGCACGCCCCGCACGAACAGCGGAGCATCGTTGAAGAAGATTCCCTTTTCGGTCCAGACGGGCGCGGCGAAGCCGAAGGCCGTCTTCATGGACTGGGCACCATCAAGAATCACTTCGAAGCCGTACAAGGCGGGATGCTCGGGTGTCCACGGCTTGGGCTCCGGAATCTCGAATTCGAATTCGACGATTCCCGAGTCGTCGGGAACGACGACGTCACGCTTGAATTCGCCCTTTTGCGCATCCGGCGAGACGATGCGAATGGCCAGAGGCAGACGTGCACCCTTGGCGGCATGGACATGCAACGTAGCGCGTGCCCGTTCGGTGCCGGCGTCGGCGCGGATGATGGTCTCGAGGAGCGCAGCCCCCGAAATGGACAGAACCCGAGGAGCCTCGTAGAGCACCGGTCCCAGAGTCAGCGCTTCGCCTTCTCCGACGGCCCAATTGGAACCGAAGACAGGAGCGGAAACCTCGAGGCAAAGGACGAGAGGCTTTCCGGCTTCGGCGAAAGCGCCGAGATCGACAAAGGACGGAACCCAGGGGGGGAGAACGTCGCCAACCTGCTTGCCAGCGGCGAAAACACGCATGGGGCCGTTGGCTCCAGCCAGACGGAGGAATAGTTTGCCATCCGCGTAGGACTTGTCCATCGGCACCGTGGCGAACCAACGCGCCGAACGCGATGCTTCGCCTGCGGAACCACCCACGGAGGGAAACGAGGCGGTTCCCAACTTCGCGGGCACCTTGGTTGGTGCAGATGTCTCTGCGGAATCGCCGATCCATTGGACGGCCCAGCCACCCTCGATCTCCTGCCACTGCTTCATCGTCTTCCCTTCCGGGGTCGCGCTAACGCCAAATCTTCCGTTTCCGTGTTTTCTGTATAGACAGAACACGAATGGATCGGCTAAAGATAGGACGAGAGCAGAAAAAGGACGGAATCTCGCGGAATCACACGCACTCCGTGGACAATTGCGTTTCCAAAAGATGCCGTGCGATCCTTGCCATGCCATCGGAAGGCCCCATGGCCACCGAAAGAGCGGCCAATCGAATCCGCACATCTTCCCGTCGCTCCCACAAACGCACCAATTCGTCGGCCAATTCGCATGCCGATGGCGTTCCCACGTTCTCGGGCAATATCATGTCTCCGAGGATACGATTGGGCAGACTCAACGCCCCCGCGGTGATGCGGTCGCGGACAAGCCAACGGTCGAATTGTCCTGGATGGGCGGCGACAAGAGTGGGAACCCCCCGCAAGGCCGACTCCAGGACCCCCGTCCCGGGCAGCGCGAGTGCTAGAACTGCGTGATGCAGCACATCGTCCACGGGCGCCTCCCCCACCCCCGGTACCCGCCCCTCGGGGATGGCCACTACGGGATCCAGGGGAAGACCGGCCAATCCCGCCGCATCGCGGAACAACGGTTCGTGCCGAGCCCTCCAGGAGGAGCGCGATCCCGGCAGGAGGGCAAGCGTTCGCCCACTCGGCCCCGAAGGTGACGCCTCCGGACGCGGGCCAGGAAAGCCGAACCAGTGCACTTGCGCACCGGACCTTTCGAGGGCGGCGCCTTCGAAAGCGTGGAGGGGATAGGCATCCATGCCGGACAACTCCGGAACGACGCGATCGCGCCAGGCCCACAACTGCGGAGGAGCAAGCCAGGCCGTGCGGATACCCCGGGATCGCATGCGCCGCAGCAGAATACGGTTCAGTCCTGGCGAATCGATGGCGACGAAGAGATCGGGCTGGAAGTCGCGCACGGCGCGAAGCGAGCGCATGGCGCCCAGGACCAGCGAAGGCAGATGGCGCGCGACCGAACTCCATCCCGCATGGGCGAAGAGCAGAGCGTCGCCATGCGGGACGACTCCGGCATCGCGCATCCGCGGCCCGGCGAGGCCCGCCAAGCGGATTCCCGGATCGATCCCGCGCAGCTCGGTCGCGAGCAGGGCGCCGAGGCGATCGCCTGAAACCTCGCCCGCGGAGAGCCAGACCTTCATCGCTCGCGACCGACACCGTCCACGCCCAGCCTCGGCATCGCGAGCCAGGCCAGTTCGCGCGCATGCCGGATCTTGAATCGGTAGGGAGACTCCTCGTCCGAGTCCCCGACCGCGGGCAGCATGTCGAGCCAGGAATGCCGATCGTCCTCGTCGACAAGAATCGTCGACATGCCGAGCGAGCGGGCGGGCGCCAGGTTCTCGATCCGATCGTCGACGAAGGCCACGTCGGCGGCCGCGGCCCCCTCGCGCTCCAGGACGTCCTCGTAGATGGACGGCTCCGGTTTGGCGCGCCAGGAGAAGGACGCGATGTCGTGGACGTTCCCGATTCCGCGCCGCACACCCATCGCCTCCAGGCCCCGCCGCACGTAGTCGGCCCTCGCGTTGGTGAAGATCGCCGCGGGCGGCTCCAAGCCTTCCAGGAAACCCGCCAGGATCGGATCCGGCGCGGGCATGTGATCGTCCGGCAGATCGAACACGTAGTCGAGGTAGGCGTTGGGATCGGTGTCGGATTCGCGCATCATGCCGCGCAGCGTGTTCCCGTGCTCCTTGTAGAGCCTGCGCCGGAGGAGATCGGCCACCTCCATCGGAACGCCGCGCGCCGACGCGACCCACTCGGTGATGCGGCGATCGACCGCCTCGGTGAGACGATGCGACGCGGGATACATGGTGCCGTCGTAGTCGAGCCACCACCGCTTCGCCGATATGACGGATTCCGTCCACATCGTCTCGAGGATCCGGAGCGTCATGCCCCACAGCACGCCGTCCTTCCGACGCACGCCGGGAAGACGCAATCCGTCCAGAGGCTCCACATCGACGCGCAGGGACGGATCGTCGAGATCGCGCAACGGGAACCACTCCCAGCCGTCCATCTCCCCGTCGCCGCCATCGGGCTCGTCGGAGGACCCCGCCCGCACGAGCCATGGCCGCACGGGGACGTCCATCCCCGTGACGCGCCCGGCGACCACGTCGGGCAATGCGCCCAGCACGCGCGCACGCGCGATTTCGATTCCCGCCTCTTCCGCGCATTCGCGCAGGGCCGTGTCGAGGAAATCGCGATCGCCCTCTTCGCGCCGTCCTCCCGGAAGGGCCAGGTGCCCGCTCCATGGATCGATTCCGCTCATGCGCCGATGCCCCAGCAGAACCCGCGGATCGTCCGTTCCAAGACCCCGCAACAGGACTGCCACGGCCGCCCGCGGCCGCCCTGGGGTCATCGTCCCTCGGCCAGGCGCTGGATCAGGAAGTCGGGAAACTCGTGCTGCCGCATCTTTTCCTGCGTGGCTTCGAGGTCGTAGGGCACGCGCACGATCTCGACGGACAGGCTGTCGCTGTCACAAAGGCAGAAACTGGCAAGTGGATTGCGGTCGCGCGGCTGTCCGACGGACCCCACGTTCACGAGCATGCGCTGATCGCCTTCCAACGTGTAGGAAAGCGTGTCGCAGATGCGGAAGGACTGTTCCACTTCCATGACCACGATCACGGGCCAATGGGTGTGTCCGACGAAGCAGATGCGCTGCTTGAAGAAGCTGAAGGCATCGACCGCGTCGTCGAGCGAGGTCACGTAGTACCAGTCGGCCGGCGAACGTGGAGACGCGTGCACGAAGCAGAGTTCGCCATCGGTCTTGACGTAGTCGAGAGTCTGGAGGAAATCCGTCGTGCTCTTGTTGATGTTCTCGCGCGTCCATTCGATGGCGCGACGGGCGTAGAAATTGAAATTCTCGGACGATTCGCGACCCAAGGCCACGGAATCGTGGTTGCCGAGGATCACGATATCGGATTTCTCGCGGATGAGATCGACGCATTCGTTGGGATTGGCGCAATAACCGACCGCATCGCCAAGGCAGACGCGTTTGTCCACGCCCAGCGCGTCCATGGCTTCCATGACCGCTTGCAGGGCTTCGAGATTGCCGTGGATGTCGGAGTAGATCCCGAACAGCATGAGTCACCTATCATAGCATTCCGAACGCATTCTGTCGCTCGGGAATGTCGTCTGGACGCGGGGGAGGGGAATTCCTGTTTCGGAGAATTCAGGGCTTCAGGTTGCGATCCGGATCCTGATGCAGGCGACTGCCGGTGGTGTCGATCTGTCCCTGGTACTTGCCTTGGTATCCACCCTCGGAGTTGCCTTCCATCCGAACGAACACGAGTTGGCAGACGCGCCATCCCGCACGCAGTTCGATGGGGTGAGGAAGCCCGTTGTAGAGTTCGAGAGTGATGGAACCACGGAACCCGGGATCGACCCAACCGGCGTTCTGGATGAACAACCCGAGACGTCCGATGCTGGAGCGTCCTTCGACGAAAGCGGTGAGATCATTGGAAAGCTCGACCACTTCCTGGGTGCGGGCCAGGACGAACGCGTTGCCTGGAAGGATGTACGATTCGGTGCGGACTTCCTCGTAGGGAATGCTCTCGCCGAAACGCGTGAACGAACCCGCCGAAGGATGCGGGATCAGGAACTGGTCGCCCAAGCGCATATCGATGCTGGCGGGCTGAAGCAGCTCCTCGCTGAATGGCTCGACCTTGAGTCGACCGGATGCGAGTTCCGTCCGCAGTGCGCTCTTGCCCAGAACCATGACGCGTTTCTCCTGGTGGAGGGTGAACACCCTCCAACGGGGTTTCCGCGATAGGGTGAGGCGGAAATCTAGATCCGTGACCAGCACCAGGAACGGATCCGGTGATCGGAAACCCTTCCGAAGGGGGCGCTCCCAGGGGATGTCGTCCAGTTCGAGGGCGCCGCGTTGCACGACGACAAGCGGGAAGAAGCCGCCCGCCCCTCCGCCCGCCCCTCATCCGTGAACACATTGCTCCCCCGCCCTCCATGCGGACGAGCCTGATCATTGCTAAATTTCAGCCGCTACAGTAGCAGAGTATCGGGGTTCGCACGTCATGCCAGCATGGGACGCGCCACCGCCACCGTCATCTTTCCGTCATTGGGGGATTCGCGAAGTGAACATTCTTCCGACCGAGCGCCACGGCCTGTACGATCCGGCCTTCGAGCACGATGCCTGCGGCGTCGGCTTCATTGCCGACCTCAACGGCAACAAGACCCACGAGATCGTTTCCAAAGGCCTTGAAATCCTCGTCAACCTGGAGCACCGCGGTGCTTCGGGCGCAGAGAAGAATACCGGCGACGGCGCGGGCATCCTCGTCCAGATGCCGCACTCCTTCTTCCTGAAGGTCACATCCTCCATCGGCATCGCGCTTCCCGTCCCCGGCACCTACGGCGTCGGCATGGTCTACCTCCCCAAGGAGCCCAAGGCCCGCAAGAAGATCCAGGGAGTCGTCGAGCGCTGCGTCAGCGAATGCGGCCAGTCCGTCATCGGATGGCGCGAAGTGCCCACCGACGCGTCGTCGCTGGGCCCCACGGCCATCTCGGCCGAGCCCTCCATCTGGCAGGTCTTCGTGCGTCGCGCGCCCGACCTCGCGGATGCCGAAGCTTTCGAACGCAAGCTCTACGTCATCCGCAAGTACGTCGAACGCACCATCGTCGAGGCCGGCTTCGAGGGTGCCCACGACTTCTACGTCTGCTCGCTCTCCTACAAGACCATCCTGTACAAGGGCATGCTCACGCCGCCGCAGGTCGAGGCCTATTTCCCCGACCTCGCGGACAACGCATTCGAATCGGCCATTGCCCTGATTCACTCGCGCTTCTCCACCAACACCATGCCCTCGTGGCCGCTGGCCCACCCGTTCCGCACGCTCGCGCACAACGGCGAAATCAACACGCTGCGCGGCAACCGCAACTGGATGAAGGCGCGCGAATCGGCGCTCGCGTCCGAGCTGTTCTCCGAAGACGACATCCGCAAGATCCTGCCCGTGGTCGACGAGCACGGATCCGACTCCGCCGCTCTCGACAACGTCGTCGAGCTGCTGGTCATGGCCGGCCGTTCCATCCCCCACGTGATGATGATGCTCATCCCGGAAGCGTGGGAGAAGGATCCCGAGATGTCGGCCGAGAAGAAGGCCTTCTACGAGTATCACGGCGCGCTCATCGAGCCGTGGGACGGCCCCGCTTCCGTCGCCTTCACCGACGGCCATCTCATCGGCGCCACGCTCGACCGCAACGGCCTCCGTCCGTCGCGCTACTTCCTCACGAAGGACAACATCCTCGTGATGGCCTCCGAGGCCGGCGTGCTCGAATTCCCCTCCGAGGACATCGTCCTCAAGGGTCGCCTCCAGCCGGGTCGCATGTTCATCGCGTCGCTCGACGAACACCGCATCATCCCCGACGAAGAGATCAAGCACCGCATCTGCTCGGCCAAGCCCTACGGCGAATGGCTCGGCAACAAGATCGTCGTCTCCGATCTGCCCGCTCCGCGCGAGATCCGCCAGCCCGCCACCGACAGCATCCTCGATCGCCAGAAGGCCTTCGGCTACACGCTGGAAGACCTCCGCATGCTCATGGAACCCATGGTGCGCGCCGGCGAAGAAGCCATCGGCTCGATGGGCACCGACACCCCTCTCGCCGTGCTCTCCGACAAGAGCCACGTGCTGTTCGACTACTTCAAGCAGCTGTTCGCGCAGGTCACCAATCCTCCGATCGACCCGATCCGCGAAGAGACCGTGATGAGCCTGGTGAGCTACGTCGGCGGCGAGGGCAACCTCCTCACCGAGACGCCTTCCCACGCCCGCATCATCGAACTCGAGCGTCCCATCCTCACCAACGACGAGCTCGAGCGCCTGCGCTGGGTCGACAAGAACGGCTTCACGGCCAAGACGATCAGCATCGTCTTCAAGGCCGTCGAGGGCGAAAACCGTCTCGAGAAGGCTCTCGACAGGATCCGTCGCCAAGCCGTCGACGCCATCGAGGAAGGCTACGAGGTCATCATCCTCTCCGACAAGCCCGTCGACTCGCGCCACGCGGCCATCCCGTCGCTGCTCGCGGTCTCCGCGGTGCACCACCATCTCATCCGTCGGGGTCTGCGCGGCCAGGCCGGCCTCATCATCGAGACCGGCGAAGCCCGCGAAGTCCACCACTTCGCCTGCCTGCTGGGCTACGGCGCCTCGGCGGTGAACCCCTACCTCGCCTTCCAGACGATCGAGGACATGCGCCGCCGCAACCTCATCGCCGAGGACGTGACGCAGGAGAAGGCCGAGTACAACTTCGTCAAGGCCGTCGACAAGGGCCTGCTCAAGATCATGTCGAAGATGGGCATCTCCACGATCCCGTCCTACATCGGCGCGCAGATCTTCGAAGCCGTCGGCATCGCCAAGGCCGTGGTGGACGAATACTTCACCAACACGCCTTCGCGCGTGGACGGCATCGGTCTCGAGACCATCGAGCGCGAGACCCTCCTGCGCCACCGCTTCGCCTTCGAAGCCATCGAACTCGAGGACGGCGACGACGATCTCGAAGTGGGCGGACAATACGCCTGGCGCCAGCGCGGCGAGCGCCACATGCTCAGCCCCGACACCATCCACAAGCTGCAGCAGGCCTGCTGGAAGAACGACTGGAACCAGTGGAAGGAGTACACGCGCCTCATCGACGACCAGTCGAAGAACCCGATCACGCTGCGCGGCCTGCTCGACTTCCAGAATCTCGCTCCCATCTCCATCGACGAGGTCGAATCGGTCGACAGCATCGTCAAGCGCTTCGCCACCGGCGCGATGAGCTTCGGCTCCATCTCATGGGAAGCCCACACCACCATGGCCATCGCCATGAACCGCCTGGGCGGCCGTTCCAACACGGGTGAAGGCGGCGAAGACCCTCGTCGCTACACCGCGGTGAAGGGCGGCACGAAGGTCTCCGACATCGTGGGTGCCAAATACGCTCTGGTCGACTACGAGATGAAGGAGGGCGACTCGCTCCGATCCTCCATCAAGCAGGTCGCTTCGGGACGTTTCGGCGTCACCAGCGAATATCTCGTCAATGCCGACGAGCTGCAGATCAAGATGGCGCAGGGCGCGAAGCCTGGCGAAGGCGGACAGCTCCCCGGCCACAAGGTCGACAAGTGGATCGGCGCCACCCGCCACTCCACTCCGGGCGTGGCCCTCATCTCGCCGCCTCCGCACCACGACATCTACTCCATCGAAGACCTCGCCCAGCTCATCTACGACCTCAAGAACGGCAACGTCCACGCGCGCATCAACGTGAAGCTCGTGTCGGAAGTCGGCGTGGGCACGGTCGCGGCGGGCGTCGCCAAGGCGCACTCCGACGTGGTCCTCATCTCCGGCTTCGACGGTGGCACGGGCGCATCGCCCATCACCTCCATCAAGCACGCGGGTCTCCCCTGGGAGCTCGGCCTCGCCGAAGCCCATCAGGTGCTCGTCCGCAACGGTCTGCGCGACCGCGTGGTCCTCCAGACCGACGGCATGCTCCGCACCGGTCGCGATGTCGCGATCGCCGCGATGCTGGGCGCCGAGGAATGGGGCGTCGCCACGGCCGCCCTGGTGGTCATGGGCTGCATCATGATGCGCAAGTGCCACCTCAACACCTGCCCGGTGGGTGTCGCCACGCAGGATCCGGAGCTTCGCAAAAACTTCCACGGCAAGCCGGAATACGTCGAGACGTTCTTCCGCTACCTCGCGCAGGACCTGCGCGAAACCATGGCGCAGCTGGGCTTCCGCACGGTCGACGAAATGGTCGGCCGCGTCGACAAGCTCGCCCCGCGCAAGGGTGTCACGCACTGGAAGGCCAAGCACGTCAAGGTCGCCAACATCCTGCACAAGGTCGAAAGCGAAAGCACCGCCTACTGCAGCACCAAGCAGGACCATGGCATCGACACCGCTCTCGACAACGAACTCCTCAAGCTCTGCGCTCCGGCGGTCGAGCGCAAGGAGAAGGTCCGCGCCGAGATCCGCCTGCGCAACGTCAATCGCACCGTCGGCACGATCCTGAGCGCCGAACTCACCCGCCGCCACGGCGCCGACGCGCTCGAGGACGACACCATCCACCTCAAGTGCACCGGCACCGCGGGCCAGTCGTTCCTGGCCTTCGGCGTGAAGGGCGTCACGATGGAGATCGAGGGCGAGGCCAACGACTACTTCTGCAAGGGTCTGTCCGGTGGCCGCGCCATCCTCTATCCGCCGCGCAACAGCGTCTTCGATCCAGCCAGCAACGCGATCGTCGGCAACGTCGGATTCTACGGCGCGACCTCGGGCGAGGCCTTCATCATGGGCAAGGCGGGCGAGCGCTTCTGCGTGCGCAACTCCGGCGCCCGCGTGGTGGTCGAATCCATCGGCGACCATGGAGCCGAGTACATGACCGGTGGCCGTCTCGTGGTCCTCGCCGACATCGGTCGGAACTTCGCGGCGGGCATGTCGGGCGGCGTCGCCTACCTGTTCGACGACGAAAAGACGCGCAGCCGCGTCAACAAGGCGATGGTCGAAATCGAGGATGTCGTCGAACCGGCCGATCTCGAAGAACTGAAGTCGATGATCTCGCGCCACGCGGAATTCACCGGATCGGCCAAGGCCAAGGCCCTGCTCGCCGACTGGACGAATTCCGTCAAGAAGTTCGTGAAGGTGATGCCCGTGGACTACAAGCGCGCGCTGCGCGAAATGGCCCTCGAGGCCGCCGAAGGGGGGAAGGCCTGATGGGCAAGGAAACCGGTTTCAAGGAGTTCGATCGCAAGACCTTCGGGTACAAGCCCGTCGAGGAGCGCGTCAAAGGCTACTCCGAATTCATGATCCCCCTCACGCAGGCGGAAGTCGAAACGCAGGGCGCTCGCTGCATGAATTGCGGCGTTCCCTTCTGCCACAGCGGCTGCCCGCTGGGCAACATCATCCCCGACTTCAACGACTACGTCTACCGCCGCCGGTGGGACAAGGCGCTCGAATCGCTGCGCTCCACGAACAACTTCCCGGAGTTCACGGGACGCATCTGCCCCGCTCCGTGCGAATCGGCCTGCGTGGTCGGTCTTGTCAAGCCGCCAGTGGCCATCAAGACGGTGGAACTCGCCATCATCGAGCACGCCTGGGCGAACGGCCTGATGTCGCCCAAGCCTCCCCACAAGCGCACCGGCAAGCGCGTCGCCGTCGTCGGATCGGGCCCATCGGGACTCGCCGCCGCCGACCAGCTGAACAAGGCAGGCCACAGCGTGACGGTGTTCGAGCGCGCCGAGAAGGTGGGCGGACTGATGCGATACGGCATCCCCGACTTCAAGCTCGACAAGAACGTGGTCCAGCGCCGCGCCGACCTCATGGCCGAGGAAGGCGTCGTCTTCCGCACCCTCGCGAACGTGGGCGTGAACGTCCCCGTCTCCGAGCTGCGCCAGAACTTCGACGCGATCGTCCTCACGGGCGGCTCCACCCAGCCTCGCGACCTCCCCATCCCGGGGCGCGAAGGCAAGGGCGTCCATCCCGCGATGGAATTCCTCGCCCAGAACAACCACCGCGTCGCAAAACTCGAAGGCCTGCGCAACCAGCGCGGCGAGAAGGTCGAAGAGATCCTCGCCACAGGCAAGCGCGTTCTCGTCATCGGTGGCGGCGACACGGGCTCCGACTGCGTGGGCACGTCCATCCGCCAGGGCGCCAAGTCGGTTCTGCAGGTCGAGCTTCTCCCGAAGCCTCCGGAAGGCCGCACGGAAAGGACCCCCTGGCCCACCCATCCCGGCCCGGCCATGTTCAGCACCAGCACGTCGCAGGCCGAAGGCTGCGAGCGCGATTGGTCGGTGCAGTCCAAGGAGATCCTCCGCGACAAGGACGGCAACGTCAAGGGCGTCCGCGCCGTGAAGCTCGATTGGAGCAAGGGCAAGCCCGAAGAGGTTCCCGGATCCGAGTACGTCATCGAATGCGAACTCGTCCTTCTGGCCATGGGCTTCCTGCACCCCGAGCACAAGTTCATGCTCGAGGAACTGGGCGTCGATCTGGACGAGCGCGGCAACGTCAAGGCGGCGAACCACGCCACGTCCGTCGACGGCGTCTTCGCCGCCGGCGACATGCGCCGTGGCCAGTCGCTCGTGGTCTGGGCCATTTCCGAGGGACGCGAATGCGCCCGCGCAGTGGACGCTTGGCTCAACAACGGCGCATCCTACCTTGCAGCGAAGGCGTCCAGCCTCTGCCAGGCAAAGACCTGATCCAAATCGGATTCCGTCTTCGGTGCATTTTCGGCGCTCCCGCACTTCGTGCGGGAGCGCTTTTTTCTTGTTTTCCATCCGTCCATCGAACAACCCGCCCAAGGAATCCCATGAATCGTCCGTTTGCCGGTCTGTTGATCTCGTCCTTTCTCGCGTTTTCCGCCTGCGACGATTCCTCGTCCCCATCCAGCCCCGGGCCTTCGTCCGATGGTCCCCTCTCGCAACTCGACTCCCTGTTCGCACCGCCCACCGCCGCGGAGACGACCCTGATCGCATCGCAATGGGCCGAGCGAGCCGTACAGGTCCAGGGCGCGAAGGTCGAAAGCTCGTTCAACGTGTCGATCGCCCTTCCCATGCAGTACACGAGCATCGGCGTCCCCACGTCATGGACCCTCCCAGCGTCCGTCGATGTCCGCGTGATCTCCCACGTTGTAGACGGATTCCGTCACAATGGCATCCTGTACGTCCCGGAAGGGAATGGTCCGTTTCCGGTCCTAGTCTTCGCGCACGGCGACGACGGCGGCATCGACGACACCCAGTGGAGCATGCTTCTGCAGGCGATGGGCTCCCTGTGCGACTCCGTCGCCATCATCGCCCCCTCGTTCCGCAGCGAACCCGTGAGCATGCCGAGCAGCGCATGGCTCTCCGAAGGCACCCCGAGCCCTTGGGACCGGGACATCGACGACATGCGCGGCCTTCTGCGCGCCTGCGCGAAACTCGACGCGAAACTCGACACATCGCGCATCACGGTGGTGGGCTATTCGCGCGGAGGTGGCGTGGCCCTGCTCGCTGCCGAACGCGACCCCATCTTCAGAAGCGTCGCGACCATCGCCGCCCCGACCGCATTCCAAGGCCCTTGGGTGCGAAGCCTTGCCGATTCGCTTCTCGCCGGCAATGCGTTGAATCTTCCCGGAGTCGATTTCATCGACTCCACCGTGCTCCTGGCGCTGCACGAACACCGGATCTCCATGGACTCGGCCCGCCGCGAACTGATCCGCCGCTCGGCGGTCACCTGGGCCAGCCGCCTTCCGGCTCAGCTGCAGCTCCATCATGGCTACGCGGACATCACCGTGCCATCCGACGAGCTCGTGCGTCTCCAAGCGGCTCTCCAGACGATCGGCAGATCCCCAGACGTCCACTTCTGGCCCAACAAGACCCACCTCACGGTCCTCTTCTCCGCACTCCCCGAAGTCCGCACATTCGTGAGCAGCCAGCTCCTGCACTGACGAGTTCGCGCGTTCCTCCTCGCATGGCGAAAGCCTAGGCAATGCCGGGCTTTCCCGCCAATTCCGCCGATGGTACACTGGGTGCACATCCCGTCCCAAAGGAAACCGAATGCCGGCGGATTCTCGTCTGGAATCCCTGCGATTTCTCCTCGACCTGTCTCCCGTGGCCATGCTCGTGACGGAGCTGGCGACAGGGCGTGTCCAGGCCATGAACAAGCACGCCGAGTGCATCTTCCTCACTCCGCAATCGGACGCTGTCGGGAAGACGACGACGGAACTCCGATTCTGGCGTTCTTCCGAAAATCGCGAGCGCTACATGGATCGGATCCGGGCCAACACCGGAGAAGTCATGGCCGAAGTCCAGATCGACCGCAAGGACGGATCCACGCGCTACGGTCTGCTCTCCTCCAGCATCCTCACAGACGACATCGAACCGACGATCATCGTATCGACGTTGCAGGACATCACCGAGCGCAAGAAGGCCGAGGAGCGCTATCGCAGTCTCTTCGACAACCTCACCAATGGATTCGCCCTCCACGAAATCATCCAGGACGAATCAGGCAAAGCGATCGACTACCGCTTCCTCGAGGCGAATCCCGCCTACGAGAGGCTCACGGGCATCGTGGTGAAGGACATCCTGGGCAAGCAAGTCACCGAAGCTCTGCCTGACGTCGAATCCTACTGGATCGAGGCCTTCGGACGCGTCGCGACGACAGGCGAGCCGATCCGCCACGAGAACTACTCGGTCTCCCTCGATCGCTGGTACGAGACCTGGACCTATCGACCGGCACCGGGCCAATTCGCCGTCTTCGTGACCGACATCAGCGAGCGCAAAAAGCAGGAGAAGGAACTCGCCCAAAGCGAAGAGCGATTCCGCTTCCTCGCCGAGAATTCCCTCGACGTCGTCCTGAGGCTCGACCCGCAGGGAACGATCCAGTGGGCATCGCCGTCGCTCGGAACCGTTCTCGACCAGGATAGCGAGACCTCGATCGGCACCAGCTCGCTCGCGAACGTCCATCCCGACGACCAGGAACGCGTAGCCCGCGAACTCGCCGCGACGCTGCTGTCGAAGACGCCCAGGAAAGCGATCTACCGCCACATCACGCGGCATGGGAAGATCCTGTGGGTCGAATCGATCGGATGCGCGCTGAGCCATCCCGAGAGCGACGAGATCCAAGGCATCCTGGTATCCACTCGCAACATCACGGAACGGATCGAAGCCGAGGAGTCCGTCCGGAAAAGCGAGGCCCGCCTCCGCGAAGTCGCCGACATGTCCCTGGACATGCTCAGTCGCCACGATCTCCAAGGCGTCTGCCTTTGGGCATCGCCCGCCTGTCGGCACATCCTGGGCGTCGAGCCCGACGCCGTGATCGGACGCATGGCATTCGACTTCATCGTCCCCGAGGACCACGCGGCCGTCGAGGCCGCCCTGGACGCGCTCCTCCATCAAGACAAATTCCGTCTCCAATACCGCGTCCTGCGCGCCGACGGATCGGTCTTGTGGGTCGAAACGATCTGGAGCCTGACCCACGACAAGTCGGGCGCCCCTTTCGAAATCCAATGTTCCACCCGGGACATCCGCGAACAGAAGAGCCAAAGCGAGCTTCTGGAGGACACGCAACGACTTTCCCATCTGGGTGGATGGGAATTGGACATCGCGACGGGGAGCCAGATATGGACGAGGGAACTGAAGGCGATCCACGGCCTCGCCCCCGATTCCCCTCCCCCCTCGACGGAGGAGGTCAAGGCGCGTCTCGCTCCCGCCTCGCGCGATCTGCTTGCCGAAGTGGAAGAGAGAATGCGCGCCGATGGAACCCCTTGGGATGTCGTCCTGCGAGGATACGCCTTCGACGGCCATCCTCTGGTGATCCGGTCGACCTGCAAGGCGGAACGCTCCAGAGACGGCAAAATCCGTCTTCTACGCGGCGCGAGCCAGGACATCACCGAGCAGGAACTGATGCGGGAGCGCTTCGAATCGGCGTCGCGCCTCACTCAAAGCATGCTTTCCACGACGGAAGCGCTCGTCGCCCTTCTCGATCTGGATGGCCGCATCGTCCGCTTCAACGAGGCCTGCCAGCGACGCTCCGGTTGGAGCGAATCGGAACTGGTCGGCTCCTCCTTCGTCGAACTGCTGCTTCCGGAGGACGGACGCGAATCCATGCATGCCGCATTCGCGACGATTCTCCAGCGACGGGTTCCTGGCCGCCACGAAAGTCCCTGGCTGGCGCGCGACGGGAAGATTCTCTGGATCTCCTGGGCCGACTCCGTCATCTTCGACGATTCGGGATCCCCCTTGTACATCCTCTGCACCGGCATCGACATCACGGAAAAACGCAAGACGGAATCCGTCATGGATGCGCTTGTCCAGAGGACCTCGTCGCTTTTCGGACAGGCGTTCTTCGATGCGCTGGCCCGCGACCTCGCCATCCTCCTGGAAGTGCGCTACGCCTTCGTGGCGCGCATCGAACCGGACGGAAGCCACATCCGTTCGATCGCCTTCTTCGCCGATGGAAACCTCGCCATCCCGATGGCCTATCCCATCGCAGGCTCCCCCTGCGAAGCGGTCCTGGAAAAGGGGCTCTTGTTCTTCCCCTCGTCGATTCGCGAGGCATTCCCCCACTCCCGAATACTCGATGATCTGGAGGCGGAAAGCTACATGGCCGTCCCTCTCTACAACGCGGCGCACCAGCCGATCGGCATTCTCGCCGTGGCGGACTCCAAGCCCATGACGGGAGGCGACCTCGCCAAGTCGATTCTCGCGATCTTCGCCGGGCGCGCCCAAGGCGAACTGGAACGCCACGAGGCGGAACAATCCCTCCGCGACCTCAACTGCCAGTTGGAGCAGCGCGTCCACGAACGTACCGCCGAACTCGTCGCCACGAACCGCGATCTCGAGTCGTTCTCCTACTCGGTGAGCCACGACCTGCGCAGTCCGCTGCGATCCATCAACGGCTTCGCCCAAGCTCTCCTGGAGGACTACGCGCCCTCGCTCGACGACGAAGCGCGAGGCTACCTCGACCGAATCCGCAACGCCAGCCGACGCATGTCCGAACTGATCGACGACCTCCTGTCGCTCTCCAAATCCTCGCGCCGCAACCTGCACAAGAGCGACGTGGATCTCTCCGAAATGGCCGCGGAGGTCCTGGACGGGCTGCGCGACACCGAGCCGGATAGATCCGTCGAACTCGAGGTCGAACCCGGACTCCACGCCTTCGGCGACCACATCCTTCTGCGCGCCGTGATGGAGAATCTCCTGGGGAATTCCTGGAAGTACACGCGCAGGACGGATCATCCAAGGATCCTGTTCCGCTCCGAACCGACCCCCGAAGGCCGGGCCGGATTCGCCGTCGTCGACAACGGTGCGGGATTCGACATGGCCTTCGCGCAAAAGCTTTTCGGCACATTCCAGCGCCTCCACGCTTCGGACGAATTCGAAGGCAATGGCATCGGCCTGGCTACCGTCAAGCGCATTCTGGAGCGTCACGGGGGTACGATTCGCGGCCATGGCGAGACAGGCAAGGGTGCGATCTTCGCGTTCGAGCTGCCTGTTGCGCCCGTCTGAAGGGCCTCCTCCACCAAGAGGCGCTCCCGAAGCGAACACCATCGCCGATGCAGGCTTCGAAGCGAGGTCTCCGACACCTACCTTTGGTGCGCCATGGAACGCCCTCCGCTCTATCCGATTCTTGTCGATCTGCTCTCGAAGGACGTGCTCGTCGTCGGAGGCGGCCAGACCGCCCTGCGCAAGACGCGGGAGCTGCTCGCCTGCGGCGCGAAGGTCCGCGTCATCGCTCCCGTCTTCGAGGCCGACTTCTCCGATCTTCCCGTGGAACGGATCGAACGCGCCTGGAAACCCGGCGATGAACGCCGCGCCCGCTTGGCGATCGCCGCGACCTCCGACCCGACCATCGATCGCGAGGTCTTCGCCAACTGCTCCCAGCAACGCATCCTCTGCCATGTGATCGACGTGCCCGACCTCTGCGATTTTCGCCCCTCCGCGAACACGACAGGATCGCCGGAGCCATGAATTCCCCCCAAGTCATCAAGGTCGTGCTATTCGACCTTGGCGGCGTTCTCGAGCGCGTCGCCGCGGCCCCGAAGGTCGAAGCCTGGACGCGGGGCGGAATCCCGGCCGACAAATTCTGGCCCACTTGGCTCGCCGCCTCGTCGGTCCGCGACTTCGAGTCGGGCCGCATCTCCCCCGACACGTTCGCCCTGCGCGCCGTCGAGGAACTCGGCATCTCCATCCAGCCATCGGACTTTCTCGACGACTTCCGCGACTGGCTCGCAGGCCCCTTCGAAGGCGCGCGCGACCTCGTCATGGCCGTGCGCGAGGCTGGCGTGCGCACGGCAAGCTTCTCGAACTCCAACGCCGTCCACTGGCCCATCATGGAGCGACACCAATCCACCCTGGAGCTCTTCGACGCGAACTTCCCGAGCCACCGTCTGGGGCTGTGCAAGCCCGACGTCGAAGCCTTCGCGAAGGTTCTGAAACTCCTGGGACGCACGGGGAGCGAGATCCTTTTCCTGGACGACAACCAGGTGAATGTCGAAGGCGCCCATGCGGCGGGGCTCCGCGCGGAGCGCGTCGACGGCGTGGCGGGAGCGCGGGCGGCTCTCGAGACCGCTGGCATCCTCCCTGCGGGCGAGCGTTCCTAGGAGTCCGCGGCGGATCGAGTTCGCCCCCCGCTCGCTCCTAGAACTCCTTGCGGACGTCCACGGCGTAGGACCTCAGATCGACGGAGTAGAGATCGCGCGCGCCGATGTTGTAGGTCTCCTGCCAGCGGATCGTGTGCGCCACCCACGACGGATCCTGCGACCCGAGGATGTCGTAGACGTGCACGCCCAGGCTCCAGCCATCGGGAAGATCCGCGTGCAGGCTCGCGTTCCACTTCGCGATCGGGTCGGTCGCCATGTCGAGGTTGTTCCTCCCCTGCTTCGCGTCGGAGCTCATGGCCGAATCCTGTCCCCACAGCCCCCAGAAGACGCGGACGTCGTTGTGCAGCACGAGCCACGGACGCAGCGTCACGTCGATCCATGCCTTGGTCGCGTGCGTGCTGAGGCTCATGAAGTTGCGCCCGTCGGAGGTGACCATGTCGTGGACGGGATTGATGGTCAGCGATCCCGTGCCCGTGGGAACCGGATAGTAGGGCCCACCGACGCCCGTCGAATCGAACCACCCCGGCTGGCTCCGGTCGTAGGTGTTGATGCCGTCGAACGTCTGCGCCTGCTCCGCGACGTCGGTGTTCACCACCAGCTGCACCGCGTGGCTCGCTCCGAATTCGACCCGTCGTCCCGTCCATTCCAGCTGGAGATCGAGGTTGAGGTTGTCGTACTCGCCCACGTTGACGACGCGGAACAGCGTCTGCGACCAGGCGAAGAGGTTGCGGACCATGTTGTAGGAGACCGACGGCTCCACGCGCCAGCTCCCGAAGGAATGCATGCTCGCCAGCTCGAACGAATAGACCTTCTCCGACTCGAGGGAATGGAGCGTCTCCTCGTCGACGCCCTCGATGATCGTCGCGTACTGGTTGGGCCGCGTGACGGGGCTCTCGAAATGAGGCCGGTCGGAGGACGTGTTGCCTTCGTCGTCGAAGTGGTAGCGGTTGTACTCGTAGTTGTCGGCCGCGCCGTTGTTGGACGAGGTCTGGAAGATCAGCTTCACGACGTGCCCCGGCGCGACGGTGCACACGCCGGCAAGCTTGCCGTTGAGGTTTCCTCCATCGTCGATGGTGCGCGTATGGCCGTCCCAGCGCAACCCGAAGTCGACGCCCATCCAGGCGGTCAGGTCGTACCATCCCTCCGTGAACACGGCGGTGTTCGAATAGAGGACGTCCGAAACCACTCCATGCTTCGGATTTTCCTTCATCAGGTTGCGCCCGAACAGGTCGGATCCGATGTCGTCCCAGCGTTGCTCCGCGCCCAGAGCCAGTTGCAGGTCGGGAACCCTGCGCGTGAGCCAGGTCGCCCCCAGCGTGTAGCGACGCTCTCCGGAGGCTTCGGCGACGTAGGGCTTCCGCCCTTCGTCGACCGGTGCCGCGTCGTATCCGTTGCGGATCTGCCTCTGGATGACGTTCGAGTTGCCGTCGAATCCCGCCCGGAGCCGCAGTTCGTCCTGGTCGAACGGAAGAGTCCAGGACGCGTCCAGCACGATGTTGTCGGCGACGTATTCGTTCCTCTGCGTCCCTCCGGGATCGACCTGCGACCAGAAGGGATCCCTCCGCGAAACCCGCCGCCCGTCGACAAGAACCGGCGCGGTGTCGGAGCGTGGCCACGGATCAAGGATGAACAGTCCTCCCGCCTCCACCACCTGATGGGTCGCCCGCCCGTAGAGGCGCAGATTCCCCAGCCCGTAATCGAGGGTGGTCTTCCAGTTCCCCGGAGTCTGATGGGCCGAACCGTCGGCGGGAAGGCTCGAAGGGCTCCGCGCGGGATCCACCCAGTACGGATACGGCCACATCGGATGTCCGTAGATGCGGGACACCCCATCGCCCAGGCCGTCGGATCGCTCCCAGCCGAAGGTCGCCGCCACCGTCTCGTCCTCGGCGATCACCCTGTAGACGCCTCCCTGGAAGGAGCCGAAGGTGTTGGAAAGCCGCCCCCAGGTGCCCGCCCGAGCCTCGATTCCTCCGCCGTTTCCTTCGGGGATCCGAGTCACGATGTTCACGATGCCCGCGATCGCTCCGGAGCCGTAGACGAGACCGGCGGAGCCGCGCAGCACCTCGATGCGTTCGACATCGCCGAACAGTCCCATCGAGGTCTCCTGGAAGAATCCGTCGCGCGCTTCCGTGTTCATCTTGTGCCCGTTGATCAGCACGATGAACTTGGTGTTGCGGTCGTTCACGACGCCCCGCATGCCCCATATCTTCCCGTTCCAGCGGTTGTACATGTATTGGAATCCGGGGACGTAGATCTCCAGGAGCTCGCTGAGGTCCCGAGCCCCGGACAACTCGATCCTGGATCGCTCGATCACCGTCATCGAAAGCGGAGAGCGCTCGAGGTCCAGATCCAGGAACGACCCCGTCTGCAGCTTGATGCCGAGAAGCTCCGCCAGGGACAGCTCGTCCACCTGCGACGACTCCGTTCTGGACGGACTCCCTGCCGCCGCGACGGCGAGAACAGCCATGGTCAAGGCGATTCCGGATCGCATAGTCCACCTTCCAGCTCATGGAGAATTTCCGCCCGAGCGTCATTGTCTCCATTAACGGGACGCGATGGCAAGTCGAAGCCTCGAACCGCGACGTCGCGTTTCCACACCATGCGACCGGGATCCGGAATGGCGGACGACGACCACGACGGGCGCCACGCCCTCCCGACGGAACGGCCGAAAACGACGAAGGCCGCGGAGCTTTCCCCTGCGGCCTTCGCGACATCACATTCCCGGCGTCGTCACTTCGCCCAGGGATCGTCCGATCCGCCCTTCGGCGTCGCGGGAGCGGAGATCGAATCCTTCGCGTCCTTCTGGAGCGGACGTCCTTCCTTCGCGTCACGCCCCGCATTCCACTCGATCCATGGATCGCGAGCGTCCACATCGAACTTGGAGGTGGTCCAGGTGCCATCCTTGCGGGTGACGACCTGCTCGCCGCGCAACAGCATGACCCACTTTTCCAGGCTGACTTCCGAAGGCCCTGCGACTTCCCCGCGAGCCTTCCGGATGCTGTCGGCTTTCGTGGTCCCGACCTCCACCTTGCCTTCGTAGAGCTTGACGCTCGAGCTGTCGGCGTTTCCGTCGATATTGAAGACGGTACCGCGCACCGCCGCGACCGCGGTCGGGGTGCGGACACCGAATCCCGTTCCGCCCTGGCCGATCTTCTTGACGTTCGCCCATGCCTTGCCGACGAGCAACGAAGGCTCCGGCTTGCCCGGAGTCCGATCGGCAAGCACCATGCGGGAATTCTCGTCCAAGCGCAGGAGCGTGTTGTCGGGATAGCGGAGTTCGAGCCGAGTGGCTGGCCCCAGCACAAGCGTATCACCGAGCTTGCATTCCATGTGCACGCGCACGGAGATGCTCTTGCCTGCGCGCTTGAGATTGGCATCGCCCACGAGCCACGTCACGCGTGCGTCGGACTTGGCTTGGAGAATGGACGCGGCGCAAAGAAGAAGGGGAATCGCGCGGAGATGGATCATTTCAGACCTCAAGCAATTCGGGATGGATTTCCAGGAACTTCGTATTGAATTGTCCACTTCTGAATCCCGCGGAGTCCAGGATCTTCCTCTGGAGGCGGGCCGTGGTCGCAGGCCCTTCCACGACGAGCTCGTCGAGGCAACGGATCATCCGGTCGATGGCCTGCGAACGATCCTCCGCATGGACGATCAGTTTGCCGACCATGGAATCGTAATGGGAAGGAATGGCGTATCCCGCGTAGATGTGGCTGTCCCAGCGCACGCCGCAACCTCCGGGGACGTGCAACGCCGACACCTTCCCGGGACAAGGACGGAATCCGTGGGCCGGATCCTCCGCGTTGATGCGGCATTCGATCGCGTGACCGCGGACCTTCACGTCGGACTGCTTGAACGAAAGCTCCTCGCCCATGGCCACGAGCAACTGCTGGCGGATCAGGTCGACGCCCGTGACCATCTCGCTCACGGGGTGTTCCACCTGGATGCGGGTGTTCATCTCCATGAAGTAGAAGGATCCGTCCTCGTCGAGCAGGAACTCCATCGTTCCCGCGTTCTCGTAGCCGACGGCCTTGGCGCCCTTGATCGCCGCGCGCCCCATTGCCTGACGGATCTTGTCATCCACGGCGGGCGACGGCGATTCCTCCACGAGCTTCTGGTGGCGGCGCTGCACCGAGCAGTCGCGTTCGCCCAGATGGACGACATTGCCGTGGGCGTCGGCGATGAGCTGGATCTCCACGTGGCGCGGATGCTCGAAGTAGCGCTCCATGTAGACGCGGCCATCCCCGAAACAAGCGAGCGCTTCGGCCGTGGCGACGGGGAACTGGCTCTCCAGCTCCTTCATGTCGCGCACGACGCGCATGCCGCGGCCACCGCCGCCGGAAACGGCCTTGACGATCATGGGAAAGCCCACGACCTTGGCCCACTCGCGCGCCTCGTCGATGGTCGCGACGGGACCGTCCGACCCGGGAATGACGGGGACGCCCGCGGCCTTCATGGCGTCCTTGGCCTGCGACTTGTCGCCCATCCGGGAGATCGCGTCCGCCGAGGGACCGATGAACTTGATTCCGCTCTTGGCGACGAGTTCGGCGAAGCGCGGATTCTCGGACAGGAAGCCGTATCCGGGATGGATCGCGTCCGAATTGGTCACGACCGCGGCAGACAGAATCTGCCTCATGTCGAGATAGGACTTCTTGCTCGGAGGCGGACCGATGCACACGTCCTCGTCGGCGAGCTTCACGTGGAGGGAGTCGTTGTCGGCGGTGCTGTGCACGGCGACGGTGCGGATCCCGAGCTCCCTGCAGGCGCGGATCACGCGGAGACTGATCTCGCCGCGATTGGCGATGAGGACTTTTTTGAACATCAGGTCATCCAGCTCCGGTCGGAAGCGCCTTCGACACCGCGGAGCTTCAGCTCGAAGTCGGCGGGATTGGAGGCCGAGCGCAGGGCCACCTCGTAGGAGATGAGATCGTCGCTGAACAGCTTGTGGATGGACTGGTCGAACGACTGGCTGCCGTACTGGGAGTTGCCCTCCCGGATGGCCGGCTCGATCATGTGCGTGAGGTTGGGATCCACGAGATAGTCGTGGATCGCGGCGTTGTTGACAAGGATCTCAGCCGCGGGAACGCGCCCTTGCCGGTCCTTGCGCGGCAGAAGCCGCAACGAAATGATGCTCTGGAGCGTATTGGCCAGAAGCAGCCGCACCTGTTGGTGCTGGTGCGGCGGGTAGAACGACACGATGCGCGAGATCGTTTCGGTGGCGTTCATCGTGTGGAGCGTGCTCATCACGAGGTGACCCGTATCGGCCGCCTGCAGCGCGATGTGCATCGTGTCCTGATCGCGGATTTCACCGATCAGGATGACGTCGGGATCTTCGCGGAAACTCGCCCTCAGCGCGTTGGGAAACGAATGGGTGTCGTAGCCGACTTCGCGCTGGCTGATGATGGAACGCTTGTCCCTGTACAGGAACTCGATCGGATCCTCGACGGTGACGATGTTCGACGAGGTCATCTCGTTGATGTGGTCGATCATCGAAGCGAGCGTGGTGCTCTTGCCCGACCCCGTGGTGCCCGTCACGAGGACGAGTCCGCGTTCCTTGAGGGCGATGTCGCGCACGACCTCCGGCAATCCGAGCGTGTCGAACTGGGGGATGGTCTGCGTGATGTGGCGGATGGCGAGCGCAGGGGTGCCGCGCTGACGGAATCCGTTGATGCGGAAACGGCCAAGTCCACGCACGCCCACGGCGAAGTCGAGTTCGAGTTCGGAATCGAACCGCGCCCTTTGGTTGCGGTTCATGATGACGCCGAGATAGCTCTCCATGGACTCGGGGCTCACTCGGTCGGTCTGGAGGCGGTACAGGTCGCCGTTGATGCGCAACGCGGGCGGCACACCGACGCGGATGTGCAGATCGGACGCGCCCCGGTCGACCATTTCCTTGAACAGTTGCTCGATCGTCATGACGCGTCCCTCCGTCAAGCTGGACGGACTAGAAAGAGGACCGTTCCGAACTCGACCGGCTGTTCGTTCTGGGCGACGATCTTGACGATCGTGCCACTGACCTCGGACTCGATCTCGTTCATGAGTTTCATGGCCTCGACGATGCAGACCATCTTGCCTTTCTCGATCTTCGAGCCTTCCTCGACGTAAGGCGGAACGTCGGGCGAAGCCGCCCTGTAGAAGGTTCCGACCATGGGACTGCGGATTTCGACCAGCCCGGCATCGACGGCGGGAGCCGCGGAGCCGACAGGAGACGCCTGGACGGCCGCGGGAGGGGGTGCCTGCGCAGGAGCCGGAGTTGCCGACACGGGCGCAGCCTGAACCATCTGGACAGGGATTCCGGCGCCAGGCTTCTTGAGAGACAGACGATCGTTTTCGGACGCCCAGCTCAGTTCAGCGAGGGATGACTTGTCGAGCAATTCGATGAGCCTCGCGATTTCGTCGACGTTCACATGCATCCTTTCGAGTGGATCAAGCCTCGCCGGATTCGATCTGGGCCAGACGACGAGCGAACTCGACGTTTCCCGGTTCGCGCGTGACCAGCTGGCGGTAGACCGCCGTCGCCTGATCGCGATACCCCTGGCGCAGATATTCTTCGGCAAGAGACACGGTGGGCACGCCAGCGGGGAAGTCGGAATCCGCACCGAACAGATCGTCGAGGCGGTCTTCGATATCGTTCCCCGTCACGGCCGAATCTCCACCACCCAGTTTGCGTGAAACAGGAGGAGGAGCCTGTTCCATGAGGAATTCGCTGGAAGCGAAAAGCTCGTCGAGTTGGCTGTCCAGATCCTTGCCCGCGAGTCTCGGGGAATCGGACGCGGAGGACATGGTCGGAAGGGCACCCACGGTAGGGAGGTCGATGGTGGAGCCTCCGCTGTCGACATCGCTGGGATCGATGACACCCAATGGCTTGTCGACGGCGGCATCCTGGAAGGTCCGCATGTTCTCGAGCGTCGCGGCGGCGTGCTCGGATGTTTCGTCACGTTCCATGGCGCTCGTCTCTTCGCCCATATCCGGAATCCGTCCCACAGGCGCGACCAGTTCGTCATTGCCGAAGAGCGCATCCAACCGATCCTCGATATCGTCGCCGTTCACCGGCCCCGCGTTCGATGGAGATGCTTTCGGGATGGATCGGGGCGCGACGTCCTGCACCGGAATGTCGATCGAGCTTGCTCCGAAGAGGTCGTCAAGACGCGCCTCGACATCTTCACCCGTCACACCGGCGGAAGATGGCGATGCCGCAGGACGCGGAACCTGAATCGAAGGCGGAGGTGGAAGAAGGTCGGCGCCGACATCGGAAGGAGTGTTGCCGAACAGTTCCGAAAGGCGATCTTCGACATCGTCTCCGGTGACGCGCGTCGGAACGGCGATCTCCGATACCACACCGGGTACGGACCCCGGATCGGCAATCGTCACACGCGGCGACAGCATGGGAGGAGGGACGACATCGGCGATGGCCTGGAGAGCAGGAATCACATTCTCATCGGACTCGCCGAAGATGTCGTCGAGGCGGTTCCCGATATCGTCGCCGGTGACGGGAGACGCCGCTTGCGGACGAGGCATGACCTGGGTGATTTCGAGCGCTTCCGCTTCCGGCGTCTGGAGAACATTGAGAAGCCTGGTATCGGACGTGTTCCCCACCAACCCCACCTGACGCGGAAGCTCCAGGGGCGGCGGCGGAATCGTGTGGGAGGGGAACGACGTCATCTCGATGGTCGCGAAAGCCGAATCCTCGCTCGGAGCCATCCTGGGAGGCTCGACAGGAGCAGCCAGCATGCTCGAGGCCTGCACGGGCACCTGCGCGATCGTCGAATCCATTCCAGCCTCCACCGACCACGTCGAAGGGTTGGCAATGGAAGGAGGCACCGGAATCGCGAGATCGCCAAGATCGAAGGCGGGTTCGACCGCCGGAGCCGAAGGCTCGGAAGCCCATCCTGCCAGAGGAGAATCGGACGCGACGCCCGACATTCCTCGCGAGCTTCCCTGGCTCGATGCGCCTTCGGACAGGGCTTCGCGAGAGGCCATGTCCTCGACATCGCGAATGCCCAGCCCGAGATCGGCGAGGGAGGACGTGGTCTCGAGATCGGCGATCATCTTGCGCGCCATCGTGGAGGCTTCGCGATTGTCGGGATCGAGGAGCGACAAGCGCACCCAGGAATCGATCGCCTGTCGCTGGTATTGCTGCTTGCCAAGAATCATGGCCAGACCGCGAAGCGCCGCCGGCGAACGATTGTCGAGCGCGACGGCGTCCTGGAACGCAACTCGCGCCGTCTCGAGATCGCCTAGATCCTGGCTGACGGCTCCAAGAAGCAGACGTCCCGCGAAATGACGCGGCCACTTCTCGAGTCCGCTCGTCAGGATCGTCTGCGCATCCTGGGTTCGTCCCGCATTCATCAGGCTTTGGGCGTACTGGGCGAAGACGAGCCCACCGGGGTTCGCGTTCCAGACGTTCTCAAGGATTTCCATGCTGGTGCTCATAGGCACTTCTCCATGAATCTGGGGAATGGATCCGATCTCAGGATCGACCACAAGGAAGGGCGTTATCGACAAGAAGAATCGGAATGCCTGCGCGCACGGGATAGGCCCACAGGCCGTCCTCCCGCAGCAAGGCTCCCTCGATGGGTTCGCGCACGGCTTTTCCGGAACGATCGTTCAGATCGCCCTTGGCGATGGCCGCGTTCAGCGACTCGAGGCCGGCCCCGGCGAGAACGGACAATTTCTGGCGCGTTTCGGGGCAGCATAGGATTTCGAGAAGATCCGGATCGATCAAGGGCGGGCTCCCGCGGTCTCGAGGTGTACACCGACATGAGTATAGCGAGCCAGACGTTCGTCCAGCAGACGTTCCATGGGAACCGCGCACAATGCGTCCAGCTCCTCGACAAGCGCGGCCTTCAAGGATGCCTCGGCCACGGAAGGATTCCAATGCGCCCCGCCATTGGGCTCGGGAACCACGCGATCGACGAGCCCCTGCGCCTTGAGATCCCCCGCCGTGAGCTTCATGTGCTCGGCGACATCGCGGGCCATCAGACGGTCGCCCCAGAGGATGGCTGCGCAGCCTTCCGGGCTGATCACGCAATACCAGGCGTTTTCGAACATGAGGATCCTGTCTCCCACGCCGATTCCAAGCGCGCCCCCCGAAGCTCCTTCGCCGAGGACGGCGACGATCACCGGGACGCGCAGAGCGCACATCTCGAGGATGTTCTCGGCGATCGCCTGAGCCTGGCCTCGCTCTTCCGCACCGATGCCGGGGAAAGCTCCCGGCGTGTCGACCAGACAGATGATCGGACGCCCGAATCGTTCGGCCAGATGCATGACCCGCAAAGCCTTGCGATAGCCTTCCGGGTGGGGCATTCCGAAATTCCGCGCGATGTTCTCTCGTGTATCCTTGCCCTTCTGGTGCGCGACGATGCAGACGGGGCGTCCGTCCAGGCGCGCGAATCCGGCCACGATGGCCGCATCGTCGCCATAGGCGCGATCGCCATGCAGTTCGACGAAATCCGTGAACGAAGCCTGGATGTGATCGAGCGCGTAGGGACGACCCTGGCGACGCGCAAGCTCGACGCGATTCCAGGACGAGAGCTTCTGCTGCGCTTTTTGGAGAAGCTGCTCCCGCTTCTTTTCCAGACGAGCGATTTCCGAAGCGAGATCGATGCCTGCATCGGCCGCGAAGACGCGCATTTCCTCGATCTTGCGATCAAGGGCTATGACCGGCTGTTCGAACTCGATTCCGCCCCCCTTGGATGTCGTCATGCTGATCGCTCCGGAATGAGACTTTTGTCCAAGGTAATATCGACCAGCGCCGGAACCTCCGTCCCGGCAGGCATGAGGGAAAGGAACAGTTTCAGTCCATGCCGGTGGGTACCCGCGACCTGCACCAGCATCTTCGCGACATCGGGATCGTCTCCAGGCAGGACCACGCCTTGGATTTCAAGCGCCTTGGCGACAGGACCGACATGCGGAGCACGCGCCACGACCATGAGATCGCCATCAACCGTCGATGGTTCGTCGGACAGGGCGAGGAAGCCCACGACGCGAACCCGTCCCTGATTGCGCAGGATGCGTGCCAGACGAAGGGAATGTTCTCCGGTTCCAACGACGGCCAGACGCATCGGGGCGTTCGAAGACGAATACGGCAGCATGTGGAGGATGACCAGGGAAAGCCCTGCGAGCCCCCCTCCAACCGCGAAGACCGCACGCGACACGACCCACTGCTTGAACATGAGTCCGATCCCGAGAAATGCCCCCAGGGAGACCACCATGGCCAGAATCCGTCGCTTCGTGTCGATCCGTCCATTTCGATAGGCCCCGATCGAGGCCTGTCCTGCGAAGATGCAGACGATCAGGACCGCGAGCCAGATCCACGCCAGAATCGACGAGACGTACCCCTGGATTCCTTTGATCCCGAGCCAGGTCATGGCGACAGCCATGAAGACGGAACCGACAACGAAGACGTCGAGCAGCAACCGCTTGAAGTCGCGGAACTGGTTGGCCAGGACGTTGCCTGTCGCCAACAGAGCGGCAGCGAAATTCAGGAAGACTTCGAGGAACGGGCCGACACCGAGATTCTTGCGCGAAAAGACGACCATCGCGCGATAGAAGTCCATGCGGGCGCCCCAGGGCCGCATCGCGGCACTTTGCCCCTTGTGGTGGACGATGCTCGTCTCGCCGCAGTACCAGATCTCCTTGCCTGCCTTGGCGACCTTGAGACACAGGTCGAGATCCTCGGCGTAGAGGAAGTAGTCCTCGTCGAACCCGCCGACCATCTTGTAGGCCTCGCGCGTGATGAACAGGAACGAACCGGACACGGCTTCGACGGGATAGGAACACGCCGGATCGAGATAGGTGAGGTTGTACCGTCCGAATGTCCGGCTGCGCGGAAAGAGAAGGGAGAGACCGCTCAAGCGGGAGAGAGCGACACCCACGGTGGGAATGGATCGCCGACAGGCGAGCTGGAGATGTCCTTCTCCATCGAGGATACGGCATCCCACGATGCCTGCATCCGGATGTTCCTCGGCGAATCGACAAATCTTCGCGAAGGTTTCCGGATAGACGATCGTATCGGGATTGAGGAAGAGGATCCATTTGCCGCGTGCGCGCGACGCCCCGCGATTGCAAGCGATCGAGAATCCCAGGTTGCGATCCATCGGCAACGAAACGACCTCGGGATAGTTCTCGCCAAGAGCCTCGACCGTTCCATCGCCGCTGGCATTGTCGACCACGATGACCTCGAAACGAGGCCCACCGGGATCGGAAAGGCGGAGACTATCCAAGCACGAGCGCAACCGTTCCCTGACCTTGTAGGAGACGATGACAATGCTCAGGTCGATGGGCTCGCCGCTCAATTGACTCCCAGGCGCAGACGGATGACGAGAAACAGAGCCTCGCCGATGATGGATCCCGACATCTTGCTCGCACCGAGACGGCGATCCACGAAGACGATCGGGATTTCCTTGAGTCGGAATCCCTTCTTCCAGACCTTGTAGTTCATCTCGACCTGGAAGGAATATCCACCCGAAGCGATCTTCGAAAAGTCGATGGCCTCGAGAGCCTTGCGCCGGAAGCACTTGAATCCACCCGTGCAATCGTGGATGGGAAGCCCTGTGACGAACCGCGCGTAGAGGTTGCCGAACCAGGAAAGAAGAAGACGCTGCATCGGCCAGTTCACCACATTCACGCCCGCCACATAGCGACTTCCGATCACGAGGTCGGCGTCCACGGCGGCCGCGAGCATGTCGGGAACGTATTTGGGATCGTGCGAGAAATCCGCATCCATCTCGAAGACGAGTTCATAGTCGCGTTCGAGCGCCCAGCGGAATGCGGCGATGTAGGCCGATCCCAATCCCATCTTGCCTGCACGACGCATGAGGTGCACGCGTCCCTCGGAGCGCGCGATCCATGCTTCGACGAGATCTCCCGTTCCATCCGGGGATCCGTCGTCAATCACGAGGACATGGACTTCCGAAGGAAGCTCCATGAGTCGCTCCAACAGAGAAGGAATGTTTTCCTTCTCGTTGTACGTAGGAACGGCGATCAAGGTCTTGGGCGTACTCAAAAGTCCTCCTGGACGGGCTATTGTTGCAAATCTAGCCGTTGCATGACTGAATCCATGAGCCTTCCTTGCCATTTGCTCGACGATCAATGAAAGGTCGAGCCTTGATGGAGATGCAAAGGGTGATTAAAATTACTCCCCTCAACGGTGGTTGTAGCTCAGTTGGTTAGAGCTCCGGATTGTGGTTCCGGAGGTCGGGGGTTCAAGTCCCCTCAACCACCCTCCGACGAAAAAGGCCTGCATCAGCAGGCCTTTTTCATTTCCAGGAACGAACTCTCCCGAAGGACTGATTCCGCAGCGATCAGTCCTTGGCCAGCCCTTGCTGGATGGATTTGCGCTTGATGACGCCCCAGGTGAAGCCAATGCTCGTGTACGTGAGGAGCATGGCACACAGGACTTCCGGGAAGATCATCGCGAGACCACAGGCGTAGCCAAGGAAGATGCACGTGATCTGGAGCCAGTTGACGAGCTTCGAATCGCGGCTCACGAGCTTGCTGATGTAGAAGGGGGAGACCATGAGAGCTGCGAGAGCGAACTGGAAGCCGTAGACCAGGGTCGGCGCGAATGCCGGATCGATGCTGCCGTCGTACTTCTTGAGCAGGAGCCACATGATGGCGATCCAGCCACCTGCGAGCGTGGTGGGCATTCCCACGAACCATCCCTTCAGATCGGACTGGGCCACGTTGTAGCGAGCGAGGCGCATGGCCGCGCAAAGCGCATAGAGCGCCAGCACCGCGAGCTGGACGATCAGGTGGTTGGCCGCCCAGGACGGGAAAAGATCACGGGTGCCGTAGAAGACCAGCATGGCCGGCGCGATTCCGAAGGCGATCAGATCGGCGAGGCTGTCGAACTCGGCGCCGAAGGCGCTGGATGCGTTCAGACGTTTGGCGAAGAACCCGTCGAGCTTGTCGAGCAGGGCGGAGTAGACGATGAGCCAAGCGGACCATTCCAGCGCGGTCCGTGCGTGCCCTCCGAAGAGAGGCATCAGGAGAGGCTTGCTTCCCAAGGGCGCGAGCACGACGGCGAACGTGCCCATGAGGAAGTTCAAGCTCGTGAAGAAGTTCGGGATGACATATTTCGTTCGGCTCATGGCTACCCTCAGATAGAAATGTCGAAGTGGTGGATCAACTTTCGCAATCGATGCAATTCCAGCGCAACACCGGAGATGGAACGTCCCGGCGATCAGCCGCCACCGCGGTCCGGAAGCTCCAGCCTGTAGCCGGCACCGCGCACGCTCACCAGAAGGCGGGGATTGGCTGGATCCTCCTCGAGCTTCTGCCGCAGCTTCAGGAGGAAATTATCGACGGTGCGGGTGGATGGAAGGTTCTCGGGGGAATATCCCCAGACGCGTTCCAGAAGATCCTCGCGTCGGACGACTTCGCCCGGGCGGGCGGCGAAGTCCTTCAGGATCTCGAATTCCTTCGCGGAAAGTTCGACGGGTTCCTGGGCCACCCAGCAACGCAACTGACGGAAATCGACACGCACCCGCCCCCACTCCACGAGATCGGCGCCTGCGGGCACGGCGACGCGCGCGGATCGGCGCAGAAGAGTGCGCACGCGAGCGATGAGTTCGGCGAGGGAGAACGGCTTGGTGACGTAGTCGTCCGCGCCGAGCGTGAGGCCGGCGACCTTCGAAGCCTCGTCGGTGCGGGCGGTGAGCATGAGCACGAACACGTCGGGCTTGAAGGAGCGGATGTCGCGACAGATGTCGAATCCGGATTTCCCGGGAAGCATCAGATCGAGGATCACGACGTCGGGCGAAAAGGAAGCCAGGAGACGAAGCGCCTCGACGCCATCGGATGCGTCCTCCACGAGGAAGCCTTCCAATTCGAGGGTGACGCGGAGACCGCCTCGAATCGTGGCGTCGTCCTCGACCACGAGAATACGTGGATCGACGATGCGGGAATCAGGCATGCTCGTTCTCCGATATGGGTAGTTGGACCTCGATGGTCGTTCCGGAACCGACATCGCTGTGGAGCACGATGTCGCCACCGTGAATCTGCACCGAACGCTTCACGATGGCCAGTCCCAGTCCGGTTCCGGGAACATTCCGGGTGAGCTCTCCCCCGCCCCGGAAGAAGCGTTCGAAGACGCGCTCCTGCTGATCCTTCGGAATGCCCCGGCCATCGTCGCGCACTCGCAGGACGGCCTTGCCCCCTTCCCGGCAGAGGGACAGGTGGACGAAACCGTCCTGCTTCCCGTACTTCACGGCATTGTCGACGAGATTGCCGACGATCGAGCCCAAGAGCGCCGGATCCCCCGGAACGTCGATGCGGTCGACTTCGCAGGCGATCTGGATGCCTCTCTGCGAAGCGACGCCGCGGAACGACTCGCAACCCGCGCGGGCGATGTCGTCCAGAGGCACCCGATCGCGGCGCGCCTCGGCATGCGCGGCCTCCTGCTTGGCGAAGGAGAGGATGCCGTTGATCATCCCTTCGAGCCGTTTCGCCTCGCGAAGCACGATCGCTCCGAACTCCTTCGAGCGTCCCTCCGCCTTGCCTCCGGCGAGAAGCTCCGCGTAGAGGGCGATCCCCGTCAGCGGGGTCTTGAGCTCGTGCGTGACGTTGCTGACGAAATCCGTCTTCATGGAAAGGAGCTGCTTCTGGGAGGCGAGCGAACGAGTCGCGAGCCAGGCCGCTCCGACGAGGATCGCGATCGAGAGCCCCAGGAGCGCGGCGATGAACGCCGAGCGGAAGCGTGCCGCGGAATCGCCCGCCGACGGATCGCTCCAGGCCACCACGGACCATGCGGGGAATCCCCCGGGAACAGCCACTTCGGCGACGGGAGCACCGCACGTCCTGGCGGAACTGTCTCCTCGGAAGTCGCCCGAAGCCGCCGATCGCAGGCCGAGACGCACGGAGCCGGAATCGCCGTCGAACCCAGGAAGATCGTTCGCCAGGCGGGCTTCCAGCGCCTTCTCCGAAAAAGCGGCGACGGCCACTTCCCCTTCGGGCAAGTCGGGCGGCGCGAGGACAAGCCACGAATAGCCGTCCGCATGGACGATTCCCGTCTTCGCTCCGCGAGCGAGCCCGGCGACAAGCGGCGCCTTTCCCCGGCAGATCGCGAGACTCCCCATGCGTCGACGAATTCCGTCAAAAAGATCCTCGAAAACGGGACGCCAATGCGGCTCCATCGAAAGATCGACCTCGATCGCCTTCTCGAGACGGTCGATCCCCGGAGAGAGAGACGCCGTCAACGTCGGAGCGGGCGCGTGGAACGCGTCCATGAGGAAGCGTTCGGCCAAGGCCAATCCATCCTGCGGCCCCAGCCGGGAAATCTGCGCGAGGAGAGCCGCCAGCGCGGTGTCTAGATCGACCTTCGGCGCGTCTTCCACGAGGCTCCCCACGGGAATCGTCATGCGCCCGTCGTGGAAGACGGCCACCGCGTCGAACGGCTCGGGGAGAGGAAGCTCCGGCGCGTCGCGAGCCTCCAGGACCCAGGAGGCGAGCTCCACTGTGGCCTGGTGCTGGTACTCCCGTCCCGCGCCCTGCAGGATGCCCGCGACCTGCGACGCCAGACGCAGGCGTCCTTCGGCGATCTGCTCACGCAGGAACCCCTGTTCGTTGACCACGGCCCGCCAAGCCAGCCATCCCAGGACGAGGCCCGGCACGACGATGAGGATCCAGAGCCATGGAAGCCAACGCTCCGAGAGCGATTCAGTGCGAGGGTCTGAGGAGGCCACGTCCATTCTCCTTGCAGAATCTTGCCAGTTCCAGCGCCTCCGACGAGTCGATCGACGCGAGACGCGCCAGCGCGCCATCCAATGGAAATCCGGAACGGAAGACGATCCTTAGGACAGATTCCGTCATCACGATCCGTTCCCTCGTCCAGCCGTCCCTTTCGAGACCGATCCGATTGATCCCCGCCCATCGGGCGGGCTCGCCCATGATCCTCGACCACGGGGCGGCATCGCGCTCCAGCCGGAGGCCACCCGCGACGAAGGCGAGATCACCCACGCGCACGTGCTGGTGGACGAGCGTCCCTCCGCCGATGTTGGCGCCAGTCCCGACACGGACGTGCCCCGCCAGCTGGACGGCATTGGCGAGGATCGCACGCGCCCCCAGTTCGGCATCGTGTCCCACGTGGGCATAGGCCATCACGAAGGCGCCGTCGCCCACGCGCGTAGCCCCGAACATTCCTCCGTTCACCGTCGCGTACTCGCCGAGCCGGACATCGCTTCCGACTTCGCAAGCGGCTCGTTCACCCCGCCAGGCGGAGTGCTGGGGAGCACCGCCGACGACGGCCCCCTGCCCCAGACGAACCCGATCGCCCAGACGCGTTCCGGCGCAAACGCGCGCAAACGGCTCCAGCACGCAACCGGAACCGAGAACGGCATCCTCCTCGACGATGGCCATGGGTCCCAAGCTGCACCCCATCCCTATCCGCGCTTGCGGATGGACGAGACAGGCTTCGGACGCGACGAAGTCGATCAAACCATCGCGGCGAGGATCTCGGCTTCGCAGACGGGCGTCCCTTCGACGATGATCCGTCCACTGACCGAGGCCATTCCGCGCCTCCACGACAGCAACGTCGTCTCGATGCGCAGCACATCCCCGGGGCGGACCGGCTTGCGGAAACGGCAGTTGTCGACCTTCGCGAAAGCCGGCCTCTTGCCGACGGTCTCCTCGAAGGAAAGCGCCACGAGCATGCAGGCGACCTGCGCGATCGCCTCGACCTGCAGCACGCCGGGCATCACGGGTTCGGTCGGAAAATGTCCCTGGACCCAGGGCTCGCCGAAGCTCACGCACTTCGAGCCCACGGCCGAGACGCCCTTCTCGAATTCCAGCAGACGATCGACGAAGAGGAACGGATGCCGATGAGGAAGAACCTGGAGGATTCCCGCGTAATCGAGGACGCAATCGCCAGCGGAAGGTTTGGGAAGTGTGTCGATCAGTGACATGTCAACTCCGTGGGAGCCAAGGTTCCAAGACGGCGCAATCGGGCTCCAAGCCTGTGATGAAGGTTGTGGCCGGCATCGCGCGCACTCACGTGCAGGGACGGAAGATAACCCAACCAGAGAAGGATGTCTCCCACGAGGTCGAGCGCCTTGTGAGCGGCGCATTCGCAGGCGACCCGCTCGTCGCCTCCCGTCCAGACCGGTCGCGAGGGATCGATGCCGATCTGGTACGCGAGCTCCAATGCGCTTTCGTCCACCGGTCGCGCTCCTCTCAGCAGGCGTCCGCTCGAGACGTCGCCGCCGCCCAGTTCGCCATGCCGCCGGGATTCGATGTAGGTGTCGACATCGATGAATGTCCTGGCGCCGACCAGCCTCGCGAGATCGGACAATCCCCCGCTCCAGCGTTCCGGCCCCTCGGGACCTTCGCTCCACTCGACATCCAGTGAGAAGGCTTCGGCCGAACACGCCGCCAACGTGCCACCTCGCTCGTTCGCGAAGGATTCGTCGATCGACGGGCCGCGCCATGCCCTTGACGGAATCCGACCCGATCCGACATGCCGCGCACCGTCGTACCATGCCCGCGCGGACCCGTCCAGAAGAGGAAGATCGAAATGCTCCGCGCGCAGATGCCACCCCTGGAGTCCGGCGATGCCAAGTCCCGCGGCGGCATGTTCCAGTGGACCGGCATCCCCCGCGCGCGAACAACGCCCGCTGGCCTGGAACTCCATTCCCTCCAGAGACTTCGGACGACGGCTGCCGATGCTCAACCAACGCTCCTGCACATCGAGGACGTCGACCCGCACCCGATTGAAGTGCCCCGTCGCGAAACCCCGGCCTTCCACCATGAAGAACGCCCCCGGCCTCGCGGCCGGGGGCGTTCGATGCATCCCGCTGTCGGGAAGCGTCACTTCTCGTTGCCCTTGCGACCGATCTTGTAGATCCGGTTCTCGAGCACCTTGTGCTGGCGAGTTCCATTGGCCTGGAGCTCGTCGCGGAAGGTCAGGTAGCGGATCAGGTAGACACCGCTCGCCAGCACCTTGTCAGGACTGCCATTGCGCCCGTTGACAAGGAAGAGGATGGAGAACTTGCCCGCACTGTTGCCAAGCGCCTTCGCCGTGGCCGAATCGATCTTCACATCGGAGCTGCTGATGAATGTCCCGATCCTGTCGTAGAGAAGCAACGTGGCCTCGAAGGGGCCGTTGATGTCGACCTTGAGACCGACGCCGTTGGTCTCGATCGCGCCGTCCTTCCCTGCGGGGTAGGACTCGCCCGTGAGCTGTCCGTTCTTCATTTCGAGCCAGGTTCCATCCTTGAAGATCCAGACCGAGATCGGCGTCTTCGACTTGATCTGCGGATTCGGAACGAAACCGTCGCCCTCGACCAGAACGCCGTGCGGGAAGATGTTCACGTTGTAGGTGTAGGGGCGATCTCCCGCCTTCACGATGGTCCACTTCGCGTCGGTTCCCGGTGCATTCCCGTGGAGATCCTGGATGCTGACCCCGCTCCGCGGCATGGTCAGACGGATGCTGTCGCCATTGTCGGGCATTCCCGCCGCCGCGATGGCATCCACGCAACTGGTGTCGCAGAAGAAGATGAGGCTGTCGCCCGAAACCTGGACGAGATTGGCAACCGTCCGTCCATCGCCGATCGGATAGGCGTTCCCATCGTTTCCGCGTCCGAGAGTCACTGTGGCCCCTTGGACGGTCACGGGCTCGGAAAGCTTGAGGAACAGCGTGTCGAGCGAACCTGCAGCGCTGTAGTTGGTGTAGCCAACATGGGCGGTGAGGATCACCGGCGGCACGGAATCCTGGATCGGGAAGGAACTGACCGAAGACGAAGCGCCTTGCATGGAGCTGGTCTGGATGCCGTAGGAGTTGGCGGCATCGGAAGACGTCACGCCATAGGCGAACGGCGTGCTCAACGTGACATCGAGGCGCGTCTTGCCCACCGCGCTGCCACCGTAGTCGGAAGTGTCCGCATCGCGGGACTCCGTTCCCCAATGGAGGACGTAGGTCGGGTTGGTCGTCAGCGCCTCGGCGAACTCCAAGCTCACGTGATCGACGCGTCCGTCCCCGTTCTCGTCGGTGTACCAAGCGGCAACCGGAGGACGATCGCCGCCCACGACCATGACGTAGGGCGACGTGGGCGACGTGGGCAACACGCCACGGACATCGGCAAGGGACGATGCCGCACCGGAGGGCAGACGGATACTGTCTCCAGGGTGCGCGAATCCACTCGCGGAAGGGTCGACCAACAGGATCCAGGTCAGGTTGTCGGTCGCCGAAACCGATCCGGAGACGGCGCCCACGGAGGCGTCGCCAGCCTTCTGGTTGAGCATCCAGCTGGATCCGGCGCGAGCGACAAGCGCTTCGGAGTAGCGGACGACCAGCGTATCGCGGCCACCAACGGCCCCATAGCGCAACTCGGCAGCCACCGGAATCGGAGCGACGGAATCGTCGAGCTGCGTCGGCTCGCTTCGGGCATCCTTGCGGAGAGTCACGAGTCCGGACCCGTTGGCGCCCCCGCCGACGGTCACGCCCTTGATGAACGGCGCGACGGAAATCGCCCAGACGCTGCTGTCGTTGCCGACCCTGGTCGCGGCACTGAAGAGCACGGTGCGAACCTCGCCACCCCAAGTCAGCGTCAGGCTGTCGGGCCTGTCGCTTGCGCGCAGAGCCTTCAGGAACTTGACGGTCGCCTGATCGGCGCTGCCGTCGCCGTTGGCGTCGCGCAGGAATGCGGAAACCATGGGGATGGGCGGTCCCTGCACGACCACGTAGGGCGTGGGGGACGTGGGCAGGATCCCGCGCGCATCGGCGAAGTTCGAAGCGATTCCGGAAGGCAGACGGATGCTGTCATCAGGATGCGGGTAGACGGTCGCCGTCGCATCGATCTGGAAGTTCCAAATCAGGTTGTTGTCGGCGGAAACCGCTCCGGAAAGGACGCTCACCGCGGCATCGCCGGCCTGCTTGTCGAGCATCCAGCTCGATCCGACCCTCTTGGTCAACGGTTCCGAATAGGTGACGCTCAACACATCGGAGGCGCCATTCTGGCCATACGCGAGTTCGGCACGCACGGGGATCGGCGCAACGCTGTCGACCATCGGCACGCTGACGTTCTGCTTGGCCAGGCCGCTTCCGGTGTAGGAGACCGCCGCTCCCGAACCATCGGCGTTCGTGCCGGCCGTCACGCCTTTGGAGAAGGGGGTGACGGAAATCGTCCAGACGCTGCTGTCGGTGGTGGCGGCCGCGGTGAACTTCACGGTGCGCGTCTGCGCGCCCCAGGTCAGCACAAGGCTGTCCGGGATGTCGGAGATGCGCAACTTGCGCAGGAACTGGACGGTGACCTGATCCGCCGCGCCGTCGCCATTGGCGTCGTGAAGGGCGGAACGCACCATCGGAATCGGAAGCGCGGTCACTTCGACATAGGGAGACGTGGGCGAACTGGGAAGGATTCCTCGAGCATCCGCGAGCTTGGACGCCACACCGGCCGGGAGACGGATACTGTCACCGGGACGCGGATAGTTCGCAGCCGACGCGTCGACGACGAAGGCGTACTTCAATCCATCGGTTCCGACGGCGATTCCCGCATCGACGCTGATCGGAGCGTCCGCCAGACGCTGATCGAGCATCCAGGAAGCTCCCGCACCGAGTGTCATCGCCTCGGAATAGGTGACGATCAACGTGTCGCGTCCGCCGATGGCACCGTAGTGCAATTCGGCCTTGACCGGAATCGGCGACACGCTGTCGACGATGTTGATGTTCTGGACGCGAGCGATCGCACCCGTGCCATCGGTAAGCGTGAGTTGACCGACACCGCCGGCGAAGTTTCCCGTCGTGACTCCCTTGGGGAACGGATCCGCGAAAGCGATCGTCCAAGTGATGCTGTCGGTGGTCGTGGCCAGCGACAGATCCGTGACCTTGCTGGTTCCCCAGACGACATCGAACTTGTCCGGGACGTCGACGGCACGAAGAGCGCGACGGAATACGACCGTGAGGCGATCGGCGCGACCGTCGCCATCGGCATCCTTCATCCAGGATCCGACCATCGGAACCGGCTGAGGCACCAGCGCGAGAACGGCCGTGTCGCCAAGGCACTCGCCAGCCTTGCCATGGTTGCCCGAAGCATCGACGAGCATCGCGGTCGAGTCGATCGCAATGGACTGTCCGGCATGGATGGTTCCTGCCGCGTTGCCACTGATGACGAACGTGAGCGTGGTGGAGGCCGCGGCACTCATGGGAGCAACGGCAATCGCCGCCGTGTTGACGAGCGTGCCAGCGGGAACTTCGCGAGTCTGGAACGGCCAGGCGGTTCCTGTATAGACCACAGGCTCGGAGAAGGCGACGCGGACCGTATCGGCGACGGTTCCCGGCGTGAAATTCTCGATGATCGCACCGGCCGTGGGACGGGGAGCCACATGATCGGAAACGCGAATCGTCGTACCCACGACGATGATGGTGTCCGCGGCGGGAGGACGCAGCAGACGAACCGTCATGCTCAAGGTGCCCACAGGATTGGAAATCGCAGGCGCCTTGGCAAGCGTCAGATCCAGGATAGAGAAGTTGCCACCCACGGCACGCCATCCTGTTGGCCCGATCGAATCGAGCGTGCCGTCGGCATACTTGATCACGATCAGCTCCGGCTTGACGTTCGTCGTGTCGAGCGCCGCAACGGCGGCAGTCGTCGCCTTGAGCCACAAACGAGCCACGTCGGCCTTGCCATCGCAGTTGACATCCAGGAAGGCCGAGCTGTCAGGAACCGGCGAGGGCGGCACGGGAGGCATCCGGAAGGAAACCGGAGCATAGGTCGTGGGGAGCCCTTGGCCGAGCATGAGGTTGTACGCCACAAGCGTGTCTCCGGTAAGCGGCACGTCCGAAGTGACCCAGAGATCCACCTCGCCAGCGGCCAATACGACGGAATCAAGCGGCGTCGTCGATGTCGCGGATGCGTAGAATTTCGTTCCGAACTTCGAGCGGAGATTGACGTTCGCCGTGGACCATGCCGAAGTGGACTTGGCTGTGGATCCATCTTCCGACAGGATGATGTGGACCTTCTGTCTCACGGTCACGAACGTGTCGATGGCCACCACGGGATTGAAGTACAGGCGCTCCATCTGAGTGCCAAGCTTCATCAGGGCAGAATCGACAGCAGTCTTGCCAACCACGTTCGCGAAGCCCCAGAACTTCTGTCCTTGGGCTCCCTTAGCCAGGATGAAGGCGTCGACAGCTCCCGTGGCATCGAATGTCAGAATCCACGGGCCAGTGGGACCACCCGTGAAGGGGCCGCTGGCCGCTTGGGCGAACGACAGATCCGTGACAAATGGATCGATGAGCTTGCCCTGGATGGAGATCGTCCCCGTCGTATCGACGTTGTTGCCCCATTTGTCCTTGACTTGCAGGCTCACGGCCGTCGGCGCCTGAGGAATGACCGCCGCCGTGGAATCCATCGTCAGCGTCCGATCGATGAATTTGTAGGAAAGCGGAATCTGCCATTCGACCGTATCCGGCAATCCAGGACGAATCACGATCGACGCGGAACCGGGAACGGGAAGAACGCCATTCTTGCCGGACATGGCAACCGTCACTGGCCCCGTCTGGGTGAAGTAGACGTCGAACGTCTTTTCGGCTGCAGGGAGATTGGTCGCGATCGTATCGCCGGATTCGACCTGGACTCCCGTGGACAGGAACATGTTCTTGTCGGGGCTTGCCGTGAGAACATCCAGAGGAATCGTGGTTCCGTTGTCGTTCCGTTTGCCGATGACGTGCATCTTGACGGCATCACCCACGCGAGCCGATGTGACTTTGTTTCCAGCCGCATCGGTGAACCAGACATCCAGCGCGTAGGCGGTCTTGCGCCAGATCCAGACACCGACATTGGACTTCGTGCTCTTCCCATTGAGATCACCCTTCACGACCAAGTCGAAACGGGCGAACGAGTCGACGGGAGCGGTGGGAAGCGTAGCGGTAAACGTACCGCATGCGTTCGAAGCCGGCTTGGATGTCGTGGTCAAGGTTGCCGCAACAGGCCAATCGGGTGCCGGGGTTGCCGTTGTGGATGTGGAGCGCGCGATGTTCCTGTAATAGCTCGTCATGTCGAACGAAAGATTGGTCCACGTTCCCGCCGCCGCGTCGATGCAGTACTGGAAAGAAACCGTCTTGGCCGTAGGATCGAGCGTGACGATGCTCTGATCCTTGAGGGTCAGAGAGGCAATGAGAGCGCCCTTTGCAGCAGGAACAGCGCCACGATCCGGCATGGAGAGGTCGGCATCCGTGTTGCCAGCGGAGGTCCAGCCCTTGTCGTGGATGGTCTTTTCGACGATGCTATCCGTCCATATGGGCTCGAGGAATCCCGCCGCGGTGCCAACCGTGGACTTGTAGCGGATCTTCTTTGCCCAAAAGTTGGCCTGGGTGATGGCATTGTTCGCTGTGGCAGTGCCGAGTCCCGCCATCTTCGAGATGAAGCCGCCAACACCAAGCGTATCGATGTTCTGATTGTTGTAGACTCGGTAAGGCGTCCCGGCAACGAGGGCTTCGAAGGACGCTCCCTGGTATACCTCCCAGCCATTCCAGAGCCATTGATTCTTGATTCCGGTGTAATAATTCACCGGAGTGTCGAGGGTCAGCCAGCATGTGGTCTGCCCCGCCTGTCCACCGGCCGTACAAGCCGCAGGATCGGAGATTTGACCGTTGGCGGTACTCTGCGTCTGGTAGAAGGAATCGGCTTCTCCCACCTCGAACGTGTTGTTGTACAGGAAGTTCTTGTACCACTTGAGCATCTGGCGATCGTTGCCGATCATCGCGGCGTTCTTGCCCGCGCGATTCCAGCCCGTGAGCAGGTTGTTGTAGAAGTAGTGCTGCACACCAGGCTTGAAATAGCCGTGGCCGATCACGATCGACGATCCGTTGATCGTGTTGTTGTAGATCTTGTGCGGAACGATCGTGACGTCCTTCACATACATGAAGCCGCCGGTCATGTTGTTGGATTCCGCGGAAGAATCCTGGTTCTGCGCGAACTGCTGGTTGTAGTTCTGGTCGCAGAGATTGTAGCGGATGGTGGAGCCGATGTCCCACTCCATCTCGTCGTAGAAGACATACCAGTTGTCGTGGAAGTAGTTCTTCTCGATCAGATGGTTCCCCATCTTGCCGAACTGGGAGTAGGGAATGATCGCGTTCACATCGAGGTCGTCCGGGTTTGGCGCGGCAAACGCACCACCGACGTTTCGATTCTGCATATACATGGCCGCGAAGCAGTTCTTGACTTCCGTATTCCGGATCGTGACATTCTTCGATTCGAACAGGTTGATGCCGACGTTTCCGAAGAAGACGTCGTACATGCCGCTCCAAATACCCGTATTCACGAACGTCTTGGCCTTGAGGCCATCGACCATGATGCCTTCGATCGAAATGTTCGTGGACTTGTACACCACGATGTACCCGTTGTTCTGGAATCCACTGGTGGAGTACTGGTTGGTCGTATTCTTCGCGCCACCTTCCGCCGTGGTGTTGTTGATCGGCCACTTCTTCCAACCAGCCGGACGCGTCGCGTCGGTTGGATTCGCGGCCGTCCCCGCCACGGTGAACTCGTTCACGGTGGGAGCGATGTGGATGCGCGGACGGATTCCGGCAACCTGCAGGCTGGGCGATGCCTGGAGGGTCAGGTTGTTCTTGCCTTCGATCCAGACTTCACGGAACACCGTGTAGGTGGTATCGGTAAGATTGATGACGCAACCCGCTGCCGGACACGCATTCACGGCAGCCTGGATGGCGGTGTAGTTGCCACCCGCTCCAACGTTGAACGCCACTTGAGCCGAACTCAGTGAAGGAGCGAAAGCCATTGTGGCCAAAGCACCAAGCACCCAGCGGACGATGCCGAACCTGGAGGCAACTGCACGTCTGAGCATATACCGGCTCTCCTGACAAGAAAACGATGATCCAGCCCGTAGTTCGGATCGAATGTACGGCGACACTCATTCATCACGCAGGAGTTTTGTCGGGAATCCCCCCAAGCCCCCTGTTGCGTCGATCAGAACGTGCCCCTTATGGACCTTGCCTAGATATTAACGGTTTTACGCCACAAAGCCCTGCGTTTTTTCGCCGCACTCGTCAAGAACTGTTCTCTGGATCAGTACATGGGACTCGGATACTGCCAAATCTTGTAGGAAAAAGAAACGCCCCCGACGGAAAGTCGAGGGCGTTCGGAACCTCACTCAGGAGGAAACTCGATGTCCGTTCACTTGGTGCTGATCTTCACTCCCACCTTGGTGACCTGATTCATGACCATCGCACGGACCTTGCGGCCAGAACCGTCTTCTTGATCACGGTAGACGACCACGCGGAACATGTAGATGCCACTACCGACAGGTAGGTTGTTGAGATTTCGGCCATTCCAAAGAATGACGACCTCAAAGCTTCCATCCTTCGCAGCAAAGCCACCCTGGTTGATCATGGCCGTGTCGACCTTGATATTCGTCTGACCGACAAAGACGCCCATGTTGTCATAGACCAGAGAATTGGCCTCAAAAGGACCGTTGACCGTGAACTTCGGCCCGATGGCATTTCCGCGAACAGATGCCGTATCGACTCCGACATTCCCCACTGTGGATCCGTTCACCGGATAGAGCAGATTGTTGCCCAGCTTCTTGGATGAAACCCAGACCGTCATCTGAGTGCCCGTGCCGAAGCCGTTCACATCTGGATTCTTGGCCGGGTCGATCACCATCAAGGCGCTCGGATAGATCCCGACATCGAAACGCGGAGGACGCAAGCCAGCCTGGATAGGCGTCCATTTGGCCTTCATCGAGTCAAGCGGAGGAGCATTGCCCTTGAGATCAACCATTTCGCCACCCGCAAGAGGAGCGACGCGAACAAGGTCGCCCGAACCAAGCTGATCGTACGAGCTGGTCGTATCGAACATCATCGTGACGACATCCGTGGCTGTCGTCAAAGGCGAAACAGTCCCGGCAATGTGCCTCACGGAACGCTGACCCTCGGGGAACGCACCCCAGATCACGTTGTCACCCGTGGCAATGACAGGCTCGGAAAGCTTGAGAGTCAAAGTATCCGTCGAGTGGGACGCATCGGAGTAACTCGCATAGCGGAGCACCGCCGAGAGGATCACGGGATCCATGCTGTCACGAATCGCGAAGCTTGCCGTGGCAACGACATCACCCATCGTGGACGTCATGGAACCGATGTCGCTCGCCCCAACAGACGTCTGGATTGCCGTGAAGGGGTTGGCGGCGAAGCTCACCGTTGCCGTCAGACCATCCGCAGCGACGGTCAAACCACTTGCCGCGTTGATCGTACGAGACTCGGATCCCAGCTGGAAGACGAACGTGGGCGAAGTTTTCAGCGAAGTCGCGAACACCATTCCGAGCGCGTCGGCGATGCCATCGGCGTTCGTATCGAGGTACCAAGCGTCCTTTGGAGGACGATCACCGCCCGTGACAACCACATAGGGAGATGCTGCCGTGATCGAAGGCAGAGTGCCATTGGCGGCAACGATCTTCGAACCGGTGAGCGGGAGGCGCACCGAGTCACCCGGATTGGGGTTCGTGATGCTCGAGCTTTGCAGCTTGAAGACATACGAGATATTGTCGGTCGTGGTCGGAATGTCGAGCACATTGAGCGTCTGGTCGGCTCCATTGCCGGTCTTCCAGAGCATGTAGTTGCCGGCGACATCCACCGTCTTGACCGCTTCAGAATAGCCGACCGTGAGGTAATCGCCATCGGCCGCGTAACGCAAGGACGCCTTGACGGGGATCGGCGACACCGAATCCTCGACGACATAGGAATCCCCCGTTCTTCCCAGCCCAGAGAATTCGACGCTACCATTGCCGTTGTTGTAGCCGACCGTGGCACCCTTGGTCATCGGACCAACCGGGAGCTCCCAGATCGTGGAATCACTGTTGCTGATGAGGAACCCGCTCGAAGCCGTCGCCACGTCAAGCGCGGACGCCCACGTGAGAGCGATCTGAGAAGGCATGTCGGAAGCCTTGATCGAACGCGCGGAAGGTTTCGCGAACTGGATGTACATGCGATCGGCGGAGCCATCGCCCGTGACGTCCTTCAGCCAGACCTTGCGGACAGGAATTGGCGACGGCACTTCGACAACAGGAACCCCCGGCGCGCACTCGGCACCAGCAGGGACATTGTTGGCGAGGTCGGTCACCGCGGCCGTGGGCGACAGGCGGATCTTGTAGCCCTGGGCAACAAGAGTCCCGGACGTATTGCCATCGAAGACGACGACCCAGCGCGTCGGGTCAGCCACATTCTGCGTTGCCGACTTGATCGAGAGCGTCCCGGAAGCCACTGTCGCTCCGGAAGCGTTCACCGCTGTGAAAGCCCATCCCGAAGCCGTGAAATTCACAGCTTCCGTGAAGCGAACCTTCAGGGTGTCGTTCTGCGTGGGGCGGCTGAAGTTTTCGACCAGATAGGCTGTGTCGATGAGAGCGGGCCCGATCTTGTCCGCAATGGCGATGACTGCCGTCGAGTAGGAGGTATCAGGAACCGGAGGACGCGCCACCGTGTAGGCGAACCCGATGCTTCCCGTCAGGCTTCCACGCACGGTGGTTGCCGTCGGGAGAGGCAGGCGAACGCGGGACTTGCCAGCAACGATCCGCCATCCAGACTTGACCCAGGTATCGACGGTACCGTAGGCGACGTGGATCGAGTCGAGAGTGACCGAAGTTGCAAGCGTATCGCTGAGCGTCACATCGATCGAATCGGCATAGCCGTCGCAATTGATGTCGAGGAAGCTCGCCGCCGAGAGAGCCGGAGCCGGAGGCGTCGGAGGCATGCGGAAGGACACCGGAGCATAGGATGCGGGCAATCCGTTGCCAAGGAGGAGGTTGTATGTGTAGAGCGTGTCGGCAGAAACCGGGGACGCCGATGTGACCCACACATCCGCGGCACCGGCGACCAGAGCGACGGAATCGATGGGCGCGGTGGATGTTGCCGAAGCGTAGAAGCTCGTGCCCATCGCGGAGCGAAGCTTCACGAAGGCTCCAGCCCAAGCCGATGTGGCCTTGACCGTGGATCCATCTTCCGAAAGGATGATGTGGACCTTCTGCTTCACGGTCACGAAGGTATCGATCGCAACAACGGGCGTGAAGTAGAGACGCTCGAGTTGCTTGCCGACCTTCATCAGACCGGAATCGATGACGGTCTTGCCAACCACGTTCGCCAAACCCCAGAACTTCTGGCCCTCGACGCCTCGAACCATGGAAGCGATGCTGACCGCACCGGTCACATCGGAGTTGAATGTCCAGGGTCCAGTGGGACCGCCTGCAAAGGGGCCAGCAATGGTGTTCGCGAAGGCAAGATCGGTGATCAGAGGATCGAGGATCTTGGTCGTCAAGGACACCGAAGTGATCGTGTCGACGTTGTTGCCCCACTTGTCCTTGACCTGCAACTTCAGGATTGTTGGCGCCTGTGGGATGGCTACCGCAACGGAATCCAAAGGCAGGGAATCATCGATGAACTGGTAGGATGCGGGATCCTGCCATTCGACCTTTTCCGGAAGGCCAGGACGAACCGTGATGGAACCGGCACCAGGAACCGGGAGAGTGCCAACCATGCCGGACATGGAGATCGAAACCGACCCCGTTTGGGTGAAATAGACGGGGAAGACAGTACCTGCACCGGCAAGAGCCTTGCCGATCGTGTCCCCCGGAGCGATCTGCTTGTCGCCCGCCACCAGGAATGTGTTGTGATCCGGCGTGGCCGCCAGAACATCCAGCGTGGGAATGGTCGTTCCATTGTCCGTGCGAAGCCCCCGGACATGCATGTCGACAGGCTCACCGACGCGAACAGAAGTGACGGTCGTAGTCGTTCCAGGCGTGGTGAAGTACACATCGAGGATGTACGTGGTCTTGCGCCAGATCCAGACACCGATGTTGGAACGAACGGTCTGACCGTTCAGGTCGCCTTTGACGATCAGTTCGAAACGAGCGAAAGAATCCACGGGAGCCGTGGGAATCGTCGCTTTGAAGGTGTTGCACTGACCCACCACCGGAGCGCCACTCGTGGGAGTCAGTGTGATGGGCGCAGGAAATTCCGGGGTCGGCTTCCAGACATCGTTCGTGCCACGAGCGATATTCTTGTAATAGTCGACCTTTTCCAGGGAAACATTGGTCCAAGCACCCGCACCATCCAGGCAATAATCGAACGAAACCGCTTTGGTCGTGGGATTGAGCGTGACAATGGTCTGGTCCTTGAGCGTGAGCGGCGAGATCAACGCGCCCTTGGCCTTGGGGATCGCTCCGCGATCCGGGAACGAACCATCCTGATCACGATTGCCCGCAGCGACCCAACCCTTGTCGAGGATCGTGCTGTCGACCAGCGGATTGCCCCACGCTGGCTCGAGGAACCCTGCCGTCCTTGGCTTCGTGGACAAGTATTTGACTTTCCAAGCCCAGTAATTCTTCTGGGTGGAGATGTCAGCCGGCGCAGTCCCCAGGCCTGCCGCCGTCTTGATCAGACCAGCAGCATCGACGTTGAAAACGTCCACGATCTGGCTGTTCGCGATCGTAACCGGAGTTCCCTTGTACAGCCCTTCGAACGTGCCGCCTTGAGCGACATTCCAGCCGTCCCACAATCCGGTTCCCATCTGGATGCCGGTATAGACCTTGACCCCCGCATCGAGATTCAGCCAGCAGGATGTCCCGCTTTGTCCAGACTGCGCACAAAGGGCCGCATCACTGACTTGTCCACTCGACATGCTCTGCGTCTGGAAGGCGGAATCCGTCCCCAGTTCGAAGGTGTTGTTGTAAAGGAAATCCTTGTAGATGGACAACAACTGACGCCAGTCCTTCATCATCGGGGCCAGCTTGGTATCCTTGCGATACCAACCGGTCAAGAGGTTGTTGTAGAAGTAGTGCTGGACGCCAGCTTTGAAACCGCCATGACCGAGAACGATGACGCCGCCATTCATCGTGTTGTTGTAGATCTTGTGCGGCACGATCATGACGTCCTTGACGTACATGAGACCACCGGCCATGTTGTTGGCTTCGGAGGTCGAGTCGTTGGATTGGCTGTACCGCGTATTGAAGTTGGAATCGAGGATGTTGTAGCGGATGACCGATCCGATATCCCATTCCATCTCGTCGTAGACACCCCACCAATTGTTGTGGATGTAGTTCTTCTCGATCAGGTGATCGCCGACGCGGCCGAAAGCGGAATACGGAACGATATACTTCACATCGAGGTCGTCCGGATTGGGTGCCGCGAACGCTCCGCCCACGTTGCGATTCTGCATGTAGATCGCAGAGAAGAAGCTCCGCATTTCATTGTTGCGCAACACGACATTCTTGGACTGGAAAAGATTGATGCCGATATTTCCGAACATCACGTCATACTTGCACGACCAGATACCCTTGTTGACGAAGTACTGGGGGCCGGTATTGCCGCCATCCAGATACAAGCCTTCCAAACGAACATTCGTGGATTTGTAAACCACGATCATGCCATTGTTCTGGAAACCGCTCGTGGAGTTGGGGTTCGTCAGATTCTTGGAGCCTCCGGGCTGGTCGTCACAAGTCTTCGGCCACTTCTTCCAGCCAGCTGGACGAGTACCCGCCGTATCGTTGGGGTCGGCACCGGTTCCCTTCAGAGTGAAGTCGTTGCCGCCATTCCATAGGCGAGGCTTGATGCCGGCAATCTGAAGGTTGGGTGCGGCCTGAATGGTGAGGTTGTTCTTCCCCTCGATCCACACTTCACGACCAAGGCGGTAGACGGAATCGGAGAGGTTGATCACGCACCCTGCCGTTGGACAGTCGACTACGGCAGCTTGGATGGAGGACTTGTTGCCACCAACACCAACCGTGAATGTGACTTGGGCCGAACTCAGAGAGGGAATAAGGGCCACGGCGGCCAACGATCCAAGCACCCAGCGGACGATGCCAGCCTTCGCGGCGACTGCGCGTCTGAGCATGTTTAGACTCTCCTCAAGGAAAACGATGATCCAGCCCGTAGTTCGGACCCAATTTACGCCGACACCAACGATCACGCAGGAGGTTTGTCGTACAAACCGACGCCTCTTGCCGCGACCGGAGAGTTCGCGCCAACACACTTGCCCTTACATAGTAGCCGTTTTCGGTCGCGAGGTTCGACGGTTTCCGCGAAAAGCGGTGAAGAACTGTTCTCCTTCTGCGAACGGCGTGAGATGGATCACGTATTCCGCAGGCCTGGTCTCGCGGGGAAGCCTCGCAACGTGACGCCGTCCCCCCACGACTTGGTGACCCCCGCGCGCGCAGCGACGACGCAACGAGCCCCCAGACGAACGTGATCCGAGATGGCCGCCTGCCCCCCGACCATGCAGTCAGCCCCCAACTCCGCACTTCCCGCGACTCCGGACTGTCCCGCGAACACGCAACAAGCCCCGATCCGGGCGTTGTGCCCGATCTGGACCAGAGCGTCGATCCGACAACCGGTACCGATCATGGTCGGTTCGATCAGGCCCGCCGCCACGTTGACATGAGGGCCCAGGAAAACGTCGTCTTCCAGGACGACGCCAGCGCGATGCGGAAGGAGGATCAAACGGGTGGGTTGCGAAGTGGTTCGGCGGGTCTCGACAGGCGGCCCGCTGGTTTCGACAGGCGGTTCCTGAGCCTGTCGAAGGGCAACCGGCGGTGGGCGGTGGAGGCCGAATCCCGGCGAGCCGACGACAGCGTGATCGCACAGGACACAACCGGGGCCGATGGAGACGCTGGCATGGATGACGACTCCGGCGCCGAGGGTGCAACCCGTTCCAATCGAGGCCGATCGATGGATGCGCCCAAAACGAGCCACTTCACCGAAACGCTTCGCCGTCTCATCGGGGGAAAGCCAGTCGTCGGGGATGGGCGCCGAGGCGAGGTAGCGAATCAACGTGGCAAGAGCCACCTCTGGAGAGGAGACTTCCAATGCGCCCTCGTCGGAGGACTCGGGACCGACAATGCGAAGGCCTGCACGGCAAGAGGACTTCTCCGCAAGCGAGATCCGCCCCCCGAGGATCGCGACATCGCCGGATTCCGCCATTTTCGGGGTTCGCAAAAAGTCCCACCGGGCTTGCGGAGTCCGGGTACGAATACGCCCTCCGAGAAGTTCTCGCAGGGCGTCCGTCGACAAATCCAGGGGGAGGGCCAAGGCCCCTACCCTCTCATCACTTGGTAGTAGCTGGCTTCGCGGTCGGTGCCGGAGCAGTGCCGCCGCCGATGTATTCCGAGTTCAGGCGGTCGAGGACCTTCTGGGTGACCTCGGTCTCGGGATTGCCCACATAGAAAACAGCGCCGGCGGCCTTGTCGAGAACGAAGTCGTAGCCTTCGGACTTGGCGATCTGCTGGGCCGCAGTGCGGATCTTCTGCAGGATGGGGCCTGTGAATTCCTCGTTCGTCTTGGCGACCTTGCCGTCCTTGCCGTAGAGGCTCTGGACCAGCTTCTGGAGATCGGCCTGTTTCTGCTGGAACTGGGAAGCGAGCTCCTTCTTGCGCTCGTCGGAGAGCATGAGGCTCTGCTTCTCGAATTTTTCCTTCATGGCCGCAAGCTCCTTCTGCTTGTCGGCAACTTCCTGTTCCCACTTCGCGACCTGTTTGTCGTAGGTATCCTGCGCATCCTTGGTTCCCTTGAACCCATCGAACAGCGCCTTGGAATCGATCACGGCGATGCGCGGACCTTCGGCAGAAACGCTTGCGGCAAAGCCCAGGAACAAGGAAAGGACAACGAGGATGCGGCGCATGATGGGGCCTCTTAGAAGGGGGATTCGATGATGAAGTTGGGATGGAATCCGACGTTCTCGATGGACTGACCGTACCGGTTCTCGTTCGGATCAAGGCCCCAGGCGAAGTCGAAGCCGAGGATGCCCATCATAGGAATGTTCAGGCGGAAGCCAAAGCCCCAGTCGCGCTTGAGCGTTCCGAGATCGATTTCTTCCCAGGGGCTTTGAAGCGATGGGCCGGTCACATCGGCGAGGGTTCGCAGGGTTGGACCGAACACGTTGCCCGCATCGGCGAACGTCAGGAGGTAGAGGACCTGGTCGGCCACGGGATAGCGCAATTCGACGCTCGAGGAGATGTAGGACCGGCCCAGACGGTAGTAGCCGATGGATCCCGCATCGTAGCCGCGAAGCTTGCCTTCGTAGCCGAGCGTGCCGCCCATGACGAACAGGTCCTTCTGCTGGATGATGTCACCGTCGAGGACGCCGCCCAAGGCTTCGATGCCCAGAACGAACTTGCCCACGGTCGGGAACCACCACTGCACCTTGGCGGACCCTTGGTGGTAGTCGAAGTCGCCGCCGATCGGGCCACCCGTGCGACTGTACGAAGCCTGGTACACCGAGCCCGAGGTCGGGAAGACAGGGAGATCCTTGTCGTCGCGAGTCACCGTGAACGAAAGCGAGCTTTCCAGGCCATCCGTCTGGAGCAGGCCGGAACGATCGCCCGAGGATCCGTAGGAGTTGAACGAGAACGTGTATCCCGTGCTTGCGGAGAAGTAGTCGTCAGGCCACTTGAGACGGCGACCAAGACTGACTTTGAATCCGTACTGGGTGAGTTCGTAGTCGCTGTAGTATTGGCTGGTCTGGTGGGACCAGAAGACGCTTGCGCCGAGACGGGTGGGCGTATCCATGAACCAAGGCTCGCTGCCGCCGACGGAAACCGACTGCTTGTACTCGCCGAATTCGAGGGCGAAGTTGCCGCTACGACCGGTTCCGAAGAGGTTCGGGATCTGGAGTCCGAGGGTTCCGACAAAGCCGTCGGCCTGCGAATAGGCGCCGCCAGCGGAAAATGTCCCCGTACCCTTTTCCTTTTCGGTGACACGGAAGAGAAGGTCGACGGTGCCGTCTTCGCGAGGCTGGGGTTCCGGCTGGACCGCGTCGAAGTAGTTCAGCTGCATGATCTCGCGGAACGAGCGCATGAGGAGGCTCTGGCGGTAGAGATCGCCGGGGAAGAGTTTGATCTCGCGACGGATGACCTTGTCGCGAGTCTTCGTGTTGCCCTCGATGACCACTTCGTTGATCGTGGCAGGCTGCCCTTCCTGGATGGAATACAGCATGTCGACGATCGAGTCCTGCCGGAAGGTCTTGATGGGCTTGACCTGGACGAAGATGCGGCCTTCCTCGAGGTAGATGTCGCGGAGGTTGCGCTCTTCGCCTTCGAGCTTCTTCTGGTTCATCACCTCGCCGGAATCGATGAGGATCTGGGACCGGAGCTGGCGTTCGGAGATCGCATCGAAACCAGCGAAGGTCGTGCGACCGCGGAGGAAGCGGCGCCCCTCGTCGATCTTGAGGCGGACGTCGAGGCGCTTGGCATCGGTCCGCTGGACGATGGTATCGAGGGTCACCTTCGCATCGAGGTAGCCCTTCTCGAGATAGACGTCGCGGATGCCTTCGAGGTCGAGCTGGAGCGAGTCGTCGTGGAACTCGCCCGAACGCCACCAGCGTTTTTCCTTCGTGCGCATGGGCTTGAGGAGCTTCTTGCGAGCGAGATGGTCGTTGCCTTCGAAAATGATCTTGCCGACGCGGATCTTGCTGCCTTCGACGATCTTCCAAGTGAGGGGCACGCGGGCGTCGTCGGAGCTAGCGGCACCTTTTTCCGGCACCACTTGGGCGTTCAGGTAGCCCTTCTCGTGGTATGCGGCCAGGAATGCCTGACGGTCGCGCTCGAGGGCGGCAGGCGTGAGAATGGTGCCCTCGCTGATCTGGGCGAGCTCCTTGAGAGCCTTGTCCTTGATCTTCTTGTTGCCGTCGAAATCGACAGCGCCGGACGGAGGCAGCTCCTTCACCTTCACGAGGACCAGCACGCCACCCGAGGGAGCGTCCTGGAAATCGATCGAGGCGTCGTCGAGGAGTCCCAGCGCCATGAGAGACCGAAGACTCTCGCGAGCGCGATCGGACAAACCCTCGTCCGAGAGGGAATCACCGACACCAAGACGAAGACTCCCTCGCAACACCGCGGCATCGACGGTGCGAGTCCCTTCGATGACGATGGAATCGACCACCTGGAGGGCGGGACGAGCGGGTGCCTGGGCCTCGGAAGGAGTCTCGAGAGTGGGAATCTCGGGGAGCTCCAGCGCAAGGACCGTGGCCGGAAGAAGGTGCCCTGCGATAAGCAGGACCTGGCGTAGGCGCATTCTTTGTTCCATCAATGGTGATAGGAGAGAGAGGGCAAATTAGTCTGTCGCCACGCGCCCGACCAGTCCACCCGGAATTCCCCCGGAATCCGGCATCGCCGGATTCCGGCAGGAACGACGGAAATCAGTCCGATTCCTTGGGCGTGGTCGGTGCGAAGACCAGATGGTCGTCTTCCCGATCGATGCGGATCGTGTCGCCGTCGGCGAACTTGCCGCGCAGGAAATCCTCGGCCAGGGCGTCTTCGACCATCCGCTGGATGGAACGGCGCAGCGGACGGGCCCCGAGCTGCGGATCGAAGCTCTTCTCGACGAGAAGGGCCTTCGCCTCGGCGGAGGGCTGCAGGATGATCTTGCGTTCGTTCATGCGGGCCTGGACCTCGCCGAGCTGGATCTCGATGATCCGCTCGAGGTCGGGCTGCGTGAGCGAGTGGAAGACGATGGATTCGTCGATGCGATTCAGGAATTCCGGATTGAACGTGCGCTTGAGCTCGTCCATCACCATGCGTTCCATGCGCTCGTAGTCGCCCTTCGCTTCGCCCATCGAGAAGCCGAGACCGCCGCGCTTGATGTCGCGGGCGCCGAGGTTCGAGGTCATGATGATGATCGTGTTGCGGAAATTGACCTTGCGGCCGAACGAGTCGGTGAGGTGGCCGTCGTCGAGGATCTGGAGAAGCATGTTGAAGACGTCCGGGTGGGCCTTTTCGATCTCGTCGAGCAGGATCACGGCGTAGGGCTTCTTGCGGATCTTCTCGGAAAGCTGGCCGCCTTCCTCGTAGCCGACGTACCCCGGAGGCGCGCCCACCAGGCGCGAGACCGAGAACTTCTCCATGTACTCGCTCATGTCGATGCGCACGAGCGCGTCGGGGCTCTTGAAGATCACCTCGGCCAGGGCCTTGCACAGCTCCGTCTTGCCCACGCCCGTGGGGCCCAGGAAGATGAAGGAGCCGATGGGACGCCGATTGTTGTGGAAGCCCGCGCGACTGCGGCGGATCGCCTTGGCGACGATCTCGATGGCCCTCTCCTGGCCTACGACCTTCTTGTGGAGCTCCGTTTCCAGGCCCAACAGATTCATTCCTTCGGCGGCGTCGACCTTGGTGATGGGGATGCCCGTCATCTTGGCGACGACGTCGGTGATGATGTCCTCGTCCACGAGGAGGCGCTCTTCGCCACGCTCCGTCTTCCAGGTGTTCTTGGCCTCGGTGAGCGATTCCTGCAGTTTTTCCTGCTGGTCGCGGTAGCGGGCGGCGGCCTCGTAGTCCTGATCGGTGACGGCCTGTTCCTTGAGAACGACGACTTCGGCGATGCGGTTTTCCATCTCGCGGATGTCGGGCGGCACCGTGAGGCTCGAGATGCGGATGCGCGCACCGGCCTCGTCGATGATGTCGATCGCCTTGTCCGGCAGGAACCGGTTGCTCATGTAGCGTTCGGAGAGTTTGACGGCCGCTTCGATGGCACCGAGCGTGTAGCTCACCTTGTGGTGCTTCTCGTAGCGTTCCTTGAGCCCCTTCAGGATCTCGACGGTCTCGTCGGCCGAGGGAGGATCGATGGTGATGCTCTGGAAACGACGTTCGAGGGCGCCGTCCTTCTCGATGTGCTTGCGGTATTCGTCGAAGGTGGTGGCGCCGATGCATTGCAGTTCGCCGCGCGCGAGCGCCGGCTTGAAGATGTTCGACGCGTCCAAGCTGCCTTCGGAACCGCCCGCACCCACGATGGTGTGGATTTCGTCGATGAAGGTGATGACGTTGTCGTTCTTCTGGAGCTCGGCCATGAGGGCCTTGAGGCGCTCCTCGAACTGGCCGCGGTACTTCGTGCCCGCGACGATGGAAGCCATGTCGAGCGTGACGACGCGCTTCTGCTCGAGGATTTCGGGGATCTTGCGTTCGATGATCTTGAGGGCGAGACCTTCGACCACGGCGGTCTTGCCCACGCCGGGTTCGCCGATGAGGAGAGGGTTGTTCTTCTTGCGGCGCGACAGGATCTGGATGACGCGCTCGATCTCCTTGTCGCGGCCGATGATCGGATCGAGCTTGCCGAGCTTCGCGAGCTCTGTCAGATCACGTCCGAAGTGGTCGAGGAAGGGGGTCTTGCTCTTCTTCTTGCCGGCGGCGCCGGGCGCCTGGGGCGCTTCGCCGAAGGCGGGAGACTGGGGCTGGGCCGAATCGGAGCCGCGCAGGACCTTGTCGATCTCCTCGCGGCAGGCGTCGTAGTCGACTCCGACGGCCGCGAGCGCGGTGGCGGCGGCGGACTCGTTGTCCTTCATGAGCGCGAGCAGGATGTGCTCGGTGCCGATGTACTTGTGGCTCATCGCGCGGGCTTCCTGGGCCGCGATCTCGAGCACCTTCTTCGCACGCGGGGTGAAGGGGATCATCTGTCCGATGGTCATCATCCCGCCGGACGTGTTGATGCTCTTCTCGATGTTGCGCGCGAGTTCCTCGAGATCGACCGTGAGGTTCTTCAGAACGGCGATGGCGACGCCGTCCCCCTCGCGGATGAGCCCCAGCAGGAGATGCTCCGTGCCTACATAATCGTTACCGAGCCGGACCGATTCCTCGCGGGCCAGCTGCATCACCTTCTTCACGCGATCGGTGAACATTCCATTCATGGCGATATTACTCCTGGTACAGTCCAGAAGATAGCACGGCGCGGAGCCAGCGCCCCCCTGCGATCTCGCGCCACGCGCCAGGGACCGTCGCCCGCATGGGCGCGGCCCCCGGGGCTCCATGGAAACGGATGGATCGATGCCCCGGCGGCCGCGGTCCAAGCGCAGCGCGGACCAGGGCCCGGCCGCGCCCGAACAGGAAAGGGCGCCCCGACGGGGCGCCCTTTCGATCCATGCGTGAAATCGGGCGCGGGGCACCCCTCTTCCGAAGTGGTTACTTCTTCTTGCCCTTGCCCGGCTTGGCAGCCTTGGGAGGAGGAATCGGAGAGTTCTTGCTCGCGTTGTAGAAGTAAGTGGGGCGGTTCTTTTCGGGGTCGCAACCGGCAGGGCCGTACTTCTTGAGGAAGCCGGGCACGCCGCCGTTGTAGCCGCGGAACTCGGGCTTGACGCGATAGAAGTCGAAGGGGATCTGGGCGACCTTCGTGGTGGTGGCGTTCAGGACGTTGCGCGAAGTGTCCGCAAGCCAAGCGCGGGCGCTCTGCTCGGCGAGATCGTTCACGTTGGCCGAAGTGACCGCCTGAGGCTGAATGGGAGCGGCCGAGAGGGAGCCGTCGTTGATCAGGGCCCAGTAGATGGGATCGGGGTTGGCCTCGAACGCCTTGCGAACGATGCCGTTGACGGAGAGGGACTCGGACGCCACGACATGGACCTTCGCGCCGGCGATCGGAGCGCCCAGGGCGCTGGCCATCGAGCCGGCTCCGGGATTCTTCACGATGTCGCTGAACACGTACGCGTTGCTGGCATTGATGTAAAACGCGACGCGCTCGCTCTTGGGAGCGGCCTTGACCGTGTTGGAGTCGAGAGCCGCGATCGAGGCGAGATAGCCTTCGAGCTTGGCCTTGTCGGCCAGGACTCCGGCGTAGTCGACGCGATCCCCCTTCACATGGGCGGCAAGAATCTCGTTCCAGGGACCGTGGAGGTCGTCAAGACCCGCGAATGCGAACGGCGCCAAGGCAAGGACGGTGGCAAGCAGCTTTTTCATCGAGAGGTTCTTCCTTCCAGATCGGTGGGAATGGAGCGTCCGAAACGTAAGGTCGTTCGCGCGTTTTGGCAGGGCATTCCTGGATGGAGTCGAATCCGCTGGTTTCGAGGGCCTCAACCAGCGGTTCGGCGGGACTCGAACCAGTCGAGGCGCTTGGCGAGCTCCCGTTCGAAGCCGCGTTGCACGGGTTTCCAGAAGGAGGATCCCCGCAGGCTCTCGGGAAGGTGGTCCTGGCCGGAATAGCCGTCGGGGCTGTCGTGGTCGTAACGGTAGCCGTCCCCCGTCCCCTGGGTCTTGTCGAAACGCGTCACGGCGTTCACGAAGGGCTTGGGAACCGGCTGGCGCCCGGAGGTCTCGATGGCCTGGCAGGCGGCCATCCAAGCGGTCTCGAGGCTGTTGCTCTTGGGAGAAAGGCTCAGGTAGACGACCACCTGGGCCAAGGCCAGAGAGCATTCGGGCATGCCGAGCATTTCGCAGGCGTCGCGCGCGGCGATGGCCTGGACGAGCGCGTTGGGATCGGCGAGTCCGACATCTTCGGAGGCCATCCGCACCAGTCGGCGCGCGAGATAGAGCGGGTCCTCCCCGTCCTGCAACATGCGCGCGAGCCAGTAGAGGGCGGCCTGGGGATCGCTGCCCCGCACGGACTTGTGCAAGGCCGAAATCTGCTGGTAGCGTCCGTCGCCGTTGCGATCGTAGCCGTGCGGACGCGTTCCCGCGGCGCGCGCCACGGCCTGGACGGAAAGCGACTCGTCCGCATGGAGGCTCTGGACGGCCCATTCCAGCAGATTGAGAGACGCCCGCAGATCGCCGTCGCCCAGGCGCGCGACCTCGTCGAGGGCGTCGGCGGAGGGCTCCAGATCGGTGCGGGCGAGGCCTTCGGGACCGGAAAGCGCCGTTGCCAAAATCTGTCTGATCTCGGCGCGGTCGGGAGGTTCGAGACGGAACGTCTGGCAGCGCGACAGAAGCGCGGGATTCAGGGAGTACGAGGGATTCTCGGTGGTGGCGCCCAACAGGACCACGAGGCCCGATTCCACGGCGGGAAGCAGCGCGTCCTGCTGGGCCTTGTTCCATCGGTGGATCTCGTCGACGAAGAGCCGCGGCGCGACAAGGCCGGCGCGATGGCGCTTGGAGGCTTCGTCGAGAAGCGCGCGCAGGTCGGGAAGCCCCGAGGAGACGGCCGAAAGAGTGCGGAAGGGGCGCACGGTGGACTTGCGAAGGATCCCCGCGATCGTGGTCTTGCCACAGCCGGGCGGCCCCCACAGGATGGCCGAAGCGAGCGCATCGGACTCGACGGCCTTGCGCAACGGAGCGCCCGGGCCGAACAGATCGGGAGATCCGGCCATGCGCTCGAAACGGTCGGGGCGCATCCGCTCCGCCAGAGGAGCGGAATCGGATGGAGCCGATTCCGTGCGGAACCCTGTCGTTTCGAAGAGATCGTCGCCTTCCACGACCACCCAAGGTAGCGATCCGCGCCGTGGCGAGGGAAAGCCCGTCGCCCGCGATCTCGATTTCGCATCTTGTACCCCATGATCAGTTCCTTGTGGTCCACGCGCCTGCTCCATCTGGGTTGGGGCTTCGCGTTCTACGTCATCCTGCAGGCATGGGGAATCCTCGCCGAAACCACGGCATCCGGCACTCCGGGGCGCCGATCGCCAGGCGCGTCCAACTTCGCCCTGGGACAGTCGGTCGCCATCACGGCGCTTCTCGCGCTGGCCCTGATGTGCGGGCGCATCCTTTCCCAGACGCTCCAGACCCACGGCATCGAATTCATCGCATTGTGGTGCTCCGGGCTCCTCGTGTTCACGGAAGGGGCCGCAGCCGCGTTCGGCTCCCCATTGGTCTCCCGACCCGTGGCCATCAAACACCTCGACTTCACGGCCGGACGCGATCTCATCGTGCGCCATGGTTCCCCGTTGTTCCTCGGACTGGCCACGACCTCGGCTTGGCTCGGCCCCACGACCTCCTCGATGGTGGCGGGCGGCTGCATCGTGGCCTGGGGATGCACCCAGATGCTCGGCGGCCCGCGCCAGGACGATCGGATCGCCCTCTGGACCCGCCGCATGGCGGCGATCCTGGGGCTCGGAATGACCATGGTCTTCTTCCGCGCGGCCTGGACATGGACATTCTGACCGCTCCGGCATCTTCCGGGATCCGCTTCTTCTGGGTCCCCTGCCCCAGTCCGGCCTGCGCCGAACACATCGGCAAGGAAGCCGTGGAACTGCGCCTGGCGGCCTGCGCGAACATCCTTCCCGGAATGAGTTCGATCTACCGCTGGAAGGGCGAGATCCAGCACGACGAGGAAACCGTCCTGGTCCTGAAGACCACGGTGGAGCGTTCGCAGGAATTGACGGATCTTGTCGTGAAGCTCCATCCCTACGAAGTTCCCGCGGTGTCGTGCCTTCCGGTGGACGGAGGACACCCGCCGTTCCTCGAATGGGTGCGGCAGGAAACGACTCCCCCGTCCTGAAGAGGCATACCCGTCGAAATCGGCGGAGATGATCGCGGCGGGTTTCGACGAGGCTCAACCAGCGGGGAAAAGTTGTCTCGGCTGGTTTCGACGGAGCTCAACCAGCGGCATCGAACAGGCGGACTTGCCAGAGAGCGTCCATCTGGAGATATTATCCCCCGCCCCATGATCCACCCTCTCTCCGGAATGGGATCGTCCCTGTCCGGATCGGAGCCTCCAACATGTCCACCGCAGAACTGCAAGACCTCACTCGCCGCATCCACGAAGCCTCGGATTTCGTTCCGGCCCTGCGCACCGAACTCGGGCGCACCGTTCTCGGCCAGGAATCGCTCTGCCACGACCTGACCCTCGCGCTCCTCGCCGACGGCCACGTCCTGCTGGAAGGCATGCCGGGCCTGGCCAAGACCACCGCCGTCCAGGCGCTGGCCGCGACGGTCCACGCCTCGTTCTCGCGACTGCAATTCACGCCCGATCTTCTGCCCGCCGACCTCGTCGGAACGCAGGTGTATCGTCCCAACACGGGGAACTTCGAAACCCGGACCGGCCCCGTGTTCGCGAACATGGTGCTCGCCGACGAAATCAACCGCGCTCCCGCCAAGGTGCAATCGGCCCTGTTGGAAGCCATGCAGGAACGACAGGTCACGATCGCGGGCCAGACGTTCCCGCTGCCCCGCCCCTTCTTCGTGCTCGCGACGCAGAACCCCATCGAGCAGGAAGGCACCTACCCGCTGCCCGAAGCCCAGGTGGACAGATTCCTCCTGAAGGTGGACGTGGTCTACCCCCAGCGCGACGCCGAACTGAACGTGCTCCAGCTCGTCTCGGGTCCGGGCCTCCCCAAGCCGCGCCAGGTGGTGGACACGGAACGCCTCGTGGCGGCGCAGACCCTCGTGCGCGAGGTCTTCATGGATCCGCGCGTGCAGAGCTACATCGTCGATCTCGTGCGCGCCACGCGTTCGACCCAGGACGGCGGCATCGACGACCTGCAAGGACTCGTGCGCTGGGGCGCATCGCCCCGCGCTTCCATCGCGCTCGCGCTGTGCGCCAAGGCGCAGGCGTTCCTCGACGGCCGCGCCTTCGCGACTCCCGACGACGTGAAGGCCGTCGCCCGCGGCGTGCTGCGCCACCGCATCGGCCTTTCCTTCGAGGCCCAGGCCGAAGAGGTCCGTGTCGAGGAGATCGTCGGACGGGTTCTGTCGGGGGTGGTCGTCCCGTGAACCTGCGACCGGGTACCGCGCGCAACGCGGTCGCCCGGGTGCGAGGTCTGGAGTTTCGCGCCCGCGGTCGCATCCAGGATCTGCTCCAGGGAGGTCATCTTTCCGCGTTCCGCGGCACCGGTCTTCGGTTCCGCGAGGTGCGCGCCTATTCGGAAGGCGACGATCCGCGCCACATCGACTGGAACGTGACGGCTCGCAGCCAGACGCCGTTCGTGAAGGTGTTCGAGGAGGAGCGGGAACTCACGGTGGCCTTCCTCGTCGACATTTCTGGAAGTCTCGACACGGGCGTCGCCGGACGGACCCAGCGCGACGCCGCCGCCGAATTCTGCGCCCAGATGGCTCTCGCCTGCTTCGGCACGCAAGAGCGCCTGGCGCTCATGCTGCATTCCGACCGCATGGAGCTGTGGCTCCCGCCGGCACGCGGTCCCGCGGCCCTCTCGCGCCTCCTGCGCGAAGTGGCCGTCCACTCCGCCCAGGGACGCGCCACCGATCTCGGAGCGGCCTTCGACCAGCTTTCGCGCCGCCTGCCGCGCCGCGCCGTCGTGGTGGTGATCTCCGACTTCCGCGACGATCCGCGGCGTTTCGGCCCGGCCCTGCGCCGCATGGGCATGCGCCACGACGTGAACCTCGTGCGCGTGGTCCCCGAGGGCTTCGATCCGCTGCCCGACCACGGCCTCATCGCCTTCGTCGACCCGGAGACGGGATCCGTCCACGAGCTGGACGCATCCGACCGCGCCCTGCGCCGCTCGCTCCTGGTCGCCGAGGCGAACCACGTCGCGGCCGTCGACGAGCAGGCCCGCAAGTCGCGCGCCGTGTCCGTGGTCCACGCGACCTCCGCCGACGCCATCGCGACCGTGCGCACGCTCATCCGCCGCCGCACCAGCGCGGGAGGGGTTCCCCGATGATCTCGATCACGACGGATTCCGTCCGCCTCGGCGACACCCTGCGCCTCTCCTGGCAGCTCCCGTCCGGATCGCGCATCCTGACCGGGCCCGCCGCCAACGACAGCCTCGCCCTCCAGGCCGACAGCGCGCATCCCGGCCAATGGATCCTGCAACCGCTTTCGACGGGCGCGCACGGAGGCGACACGCTGCGCGCCATCGGCCCCGCCGGCGACACGATCGTCGAGACGATGCCGTCCTGGAACACGGCTCCGGCGCTCCCACCCCAGGATTCGTCGATCTCCACCATGATCGGTCCGCGCGACGTCCCCGTGCCCTTCCCATGGAAGGACGTCGGAATCGGCCTCGGAATCGCGGCGCTCGTCGCGCTCGCCGTTTGGGCCTGGATGCGCCATCGCGCGCGTCGCCCCCCCCCACCACCGCCGCCGACACCGGTCGTGCCGCCGCACGACCGCATCCGCGATCTGCTCGACGCCCTCGAAGCGTCGTCCCGCGCGGGCATGCCAGCGCGCGAGGTCGCCTTCCGCGCCGGAGAGATCCTGCGCGAGCTCCACGCCGAAACCATGGAGTGGAAGGACGCGACGGACGCGACGTCCCGCGAGTGGCGCCTGGCGCTCGAAGCGAAGCTCCCGCAGACCACCTGGGCGCTCGAGGCCTTCCTCGCCGAGGCGGACCCCCTGCGCTACGCCGACGACGTGCGCGACGCGACCGAGCTGCTGCGCCGCGCGCGACAGGTCCTGGACGCGACCCCGACGAGGACGCCATGATCCCCGCGGTCTGGCTCGCCCCCGGGTTCTTCTGGCTCCTGGCCGCCCTGCCGTCGATCGTCTGGCTCGCCATTCTTTCGGCGCGCCGCGCGCCGCGCCTGCTGCTGCCGGGGCTTCCCGCGGGATTCAAGCCCCGCGCCAGCGTACGACGGATTCTGTCACCTCTTCCGCTGGCCCTCAAGGTCGCGGCGCTGGGACTCCTGGTCGCCACGATCGCGCGCCCCGTCGACCGCACCGCATGGAGCGAGGACGACATCCACGGCGTCGACATCGCCCTGGTCCTGGACGTCTCGACCTCCATGCAGATCCAGGATGTGAAGCCGTCGCGTTCCGACGCGTCCCGCGACTTCATCAAGCGCTTCATCGTCGGCCGCTCCCACGACCGCATGGCGCTGGTGGCCTTCGCGGGGCGCCCCGTCACGCGCGCACCGCTCACCACCGACCGCGATCTTCTGCGCACGCTGGTGGACGAGACGACGAACGAAGGGCTCGACGACGGCACGGCCATCGGCGACGCGCTTCTCATGGCGGGCAACCGCCTGAGGAACTCGAAGGCCAAGAGCCGCGTCGTCGTACTTCTGACCGACGGAGAGAACAACGCCGGAGCCGTCGATCCGGTCTCGGCCGCGCGGGCGCTTTCGAGCCTGGGACTGCGCATCCACACGATCGGAATCGGACGCGAAGGGCGTTTCCAGCAGACATTCCAGATGCCCGACGGCAGCGTGCAGAAGGGCCTCATCGAATCGAAGATGGACGCGAAGAGCCTCGCCGAGGTCGCGCGCATCGGCGGCGGCAGGTTCTACCGCGCCCTCGACCGCGACGCGCTCGACAAGGCGTGGACGGAAATCGACAGGATGGAGCGGACGAAGATCTCGTCGCGCACCTGGTGGGAGACCCACGAACGCTTCGCCCCCTGGGCCCTGGCCGCCCTCGCCCTCCTCGCCCTCGCCCTCCTCTTCGAATCCACCTGGCTGCGGAGGCTGCCATGAACGGCATCGTCTTCTCGCGTCCCGAGATGCTTCCCTGGATGTGGTCCCTCGTTCCGCTGGCGGCGATCCTCGGGTTCGCCATCTGGCTGCGCTCGCGCCAGCTCGGGAGGCTCGTGGGCAAGTCGCTCCAGCCACGCGTGATCGCGGGCCGCAGCCTCGCGCTCGAAATCACGAAGGCCGTCCTCGCGCTCCTCGCGACGGCCTCCATCCTCTTCGCCCTCGCGCGCCCCTGCTGGGGCGAACACCTCGTCCCCGCCCCGTCCAAGGGCGCCGACGTCGTCCTCGTGCTCGACGCGTCGCTTTCCATGCTCGCCACCGACGCTCCGCCCAATCGACTGGAGCTCGCCCGGCGCGATCTGCACCGCCTCGTCGACCAGCTCGGGCCGTCGCGCCTGGGACTGGTGGTCTTCGCGGGAACAGGCCTGCGCATGGTTCCGCTGACCACCGACCGTTCGGCCGTCGCGACGGTCCTCGAAGCGGCGTCTCCCGACGCGGTCCCCCGCCCCGGCACCGACATCGCCGCGGCCATCGCGAGTGCCGGACAGATTCTGGCCAACAGCCGCGCCTCGCATCGCGCCGTCGTGGTGGTCACGGACGGCGGCGACCACGGCAGGAACGCCGAGACGTCCGCCGAGGAACTCGCCCGGACGGGAGCGCAGCTGTGGGTGGTGGGCGTGGGTGGAATGGACGCCGTACCCATCCCGCTTCCCGAAGGCGGATACAAGCAGGACAAGGAAGGACGCACGGTGACCGTGGCCCTCGAACGCGACCGCCTGCAGTCCATCGCCAACGCGGGCAAGGGCTCCTACATCGAGCTTTCGGGAACGCAATGGGCTCTCGCTCCCGTGGAAGCCGCCATCGCGCGAGCCGCCGGGCACGATGGTCCGGAGGGGACGCGCAGCGAACCCGTCGAACGCTTCCCATGGTTCGCGGGCCTCGCCATGCTGCTCCTCGTCCTCGAGATCGTGCTCCCTCGCGGAACCCGGAGGATCCCGACATGATCGCCCTCGTCGCCCTCGCCACGGCGCTGTGCGCCGGCCCCGAACGAGACAACCACCACGGCGTGGAGTCGTGGTCGAACAAGGACACCGCCGCGGCATTGAAGTCCTTCGAGAAGGCGGCGCGCAAGGACACGTCGCGTTCCGACTACGCGTTCAACCTGGGGACCACGAAGACGCTTTCCGGCAAGGATGGAGAAGGCGATCTCTCGCGAGCCGTCGCCTTGTCGAAGACGCCCGAGGAAAAGGCCCGCGCTCTCTACAACCGCGGCACCGCGCGACTTTCGAAGGCCGTCGCGTCGCCGCCCGGGCAAGCCGATCCGAGCGGCGCGATCACCGATCTGCGCGACGCGCTGAAATTGCGCCCGAGCTGGAACGAAGCCGCGCGCAATCTGGATCGCGCCCTGCGTCTGCGGTCCGTGACGCCACCCAAGCAGTGTCCCAACCCGAAGAACCAGAAGAACGACCAGAAGCAGGACAAGAAGGATCAGAAGCCCAAGGAAGGCGACGACAAGCAGAACGAGCAGAAACAGCAGGAACAGCCACGACCGCAGCCGCAGCCGGGCATGGACCCGCGCGACGCCCAGCGCCTGCTCGACGGCGCCTCGGCCCGCGAAGCCCAGCAGGCTCGCGAGAAATCCCGCCAGAAAAAGGAAGATTCCGATGCTCCGGACTGGTAGCCGCGCGCTGGCGCTGATCGCGCTCTGCGTCCTTCCCGCCTTCGCGGCGGGCAAGGTGCTGGGCACCAACGCATCGATCACGGCCCAGCGCGTGATGGTCGGCGAAAGCTTCGAAATCGTCGTGTCGGTGGAAGTCGAAGGCGACGGGAACGACCTTCCCTGGCCCGAAGTCCAGCTTCCCGCGGGCATATCGCTCGGCGGCAAGAACCGATCGCAGGAGTCGCGCACGCAGATCTCCATGGTGAATGGATCCTTCGAGAAGAAGAGCACCACCGTCGTTCGTTTCCACATGAGGCTGAATACGACCAAGGCCGGGACGTTCCCGCTGGGGCCCGTCACCTTCCAAGGACGCAACCTCGGAGCCGGCCAGATCGTCGTGGGCGATCCGCCCGCGGCATCCCGAAGCGCAGGCGGCGGCGCCAACGGAAGCGCGGCGAACACCGGCGCGACCTCCAACGAGATCCGCGCGAGCACCCTGGTGGGCAAGCGCACGATCTACGTGGGCCAGCAGCTCCCCTTCACCTGGCGTCTCGAATCGAGCCTGCCCCTGCAGATCACCTCCTTCCCCGACATCCGATCCACCCTGGGGCAGGGATTCTATTCGGCCTCGCCCGATTCCCAAGGGCAAGCCAAGGTCGTGTCGGGAGCCGACGGGCGCTCCTTCGCGCGGCTGGACTGGAAGGGCACGCTGTTCCCGCTCCGCCCGGGACGACAGAATCTGCCCGCAACGAAGCTCGGGTGGCGCACGATCGAGGGCGGGAGCGTGGACCCGTTCGAGGCGATGATGCGCGGCGAGGATCCGTTCGAAGCCATGCAACGGCAGCCGCGCGTACGCGAGGGCGTGGCGCAGACGCAGGTCATCGGGCTCGAGATCCTGCCCATCCCCGAAAAGAACCGTCCCGCCTCGTTCCAGGGAGGCGTGGGCCATTTTTCGCTTTCGGCCGAACTCCAGGCGCCGAACCCGCGCGTGGGACAGAGCGCCACCCTCGTGATGCGTCTTTCCGGAAACGGACAGCCCCAGGCGAGCGGTCTTCCCGTCTGGAACGCACCCGACGCGATGGAAGCCTACCCGCCGCAGGACACCTGGAAATCCGTCTGGAAGGACGGGGAATTCGTCACGACACTCGAACGGCGCATCGTGCTCGTGCCACGCAAGGCCGGCAGGATCGAGCTGGACTCGGTGCGCTTTTCCTGGTTCGACCCGGCGCAGAATCGCTTCCAGACCGCATCGCAGGCCATTCCCACCCTGACGGTCGCGGACGCCCCCCGTTCGAACATGGCCCGCGCCCCCGGCGACACTGCCGGATCGGCCACGCGCCTTTCCGGCAGTGACAGATTCTGGATCACGTTCGGTCGGATCTCGGCCGTGATCTGGTCCATCCTCCTGGCCACGGCGATTCTCTGGGGGCTGTTCCGCGCGTTGCGCAGCCGTTTCGCGCCGAAGGCCAAGGCCTTGCGCCGCCTGAAGGAGATCGACAAGCGCCTTGCCGTGGTCGCCGCGCGCACCACACCCGATCCCGGAGCGTTGCGCCGGATCGTGGTGGACGCGTTGGTGGTCCTGCTCGGCGAGGATGCGGCGGGCTGGACCTCCCAGGAAGTCCGAGAACGCGTCGGATCGGGCTGGACCGAGCTCGAGGCCGACGATGTCGCAAGTCTGCTCCGCGACCTGGAAGCGGCCCAGTTCGCCGGCTTCCCCGTCGAAGACGGGATGCCGCGTACCCGGGCGATGATCGCCACGACGCGCAGGATCATCTCCGCGCCCTGACAACGCCGCCTTCGCCCATGATGCCGTTTCCGGAACGCCAACCGGGAGCGGCGTTCCATGTGGTCGACAGGAATGCGAAGATGGATGCGACGTTCGATTCGCCGGCATTCCCCATCGAGTGCATCCCGCATTTCCGGTACCGACGACGACGCGATGGATCTCCATGAGCATCAAGGCCGCGACATCACGAATCAAGGAAACAGTACGGACCTGGGGAACATGGTGCGTTCTGATCGTGGGCATCCTGCTTTCGGGTTTGGGCGCCTGGGCCGTGAAGTCGGACATGGATGCCACGACGGAGAAGCAGTTCGATTTCGCCTGCGACGAAATCCGCCTCAACATCGCGGCGCGACTCTCCGCCAACGTGCAGAACCTGTACAGCGGGCTCGCGCTGTTCAATACATCCGACACGGTGACGCGATCCGACTGGAAGACTTTCATCCGAAGCCTCGAGATCGATCAATTCCAGCCAGGAACGCAGGGAATCGGATTCGTCCAGATCGTGCGTCCGGCTCTTCTCGAACACCACATCCAATCCGTGCACAAGGAAGGATATCCAGGCTACGCGATCCGACCCGCCGGACCACGGGAGATCTATTCCAGCATCGTCTACCTGGAGCCTTTCACGGGGCGCAACTTGCGAGCCTTCGGGTACGACATGCTCACGGAATCCGTGCGCCACGCCGCGATGACGAAAGCCCGCGACGAAAACCGTCCGATCCTCTCCGGGAAAGTCACCCTGGTGCAGGAGACATCCAAGGACATCCAAGCCGGCACGCTGCTGTACCTCCCCGTCTACCGCCACGGGCTGCCGATCGCGACCGTCGAACAGCGCCGCAAGGCCATTCATGGCTGGATCTACAGCCCCTACCGGATGTCGGATCTGATGCGAGGCACTCTCAGAGGATGGGATGCGACACGCGAGGGGCGATCGATCGCCCTGCGGATCTACGATGGCGACACGCTCTCCGATTCGTCGCTCCTGTACGACAGTCGGAACACGTCCGATTCCACGCGGAATACGGCACTCCACCTGACTCGGTTGGCTTCGATCGATATCGCCGGACGCCGATGGACGCTGCGCATTTCCCAATTGGAGGAGCATTCCCTTTGGAACGATTTCCGGAACGCGTGGTTCATCCTTCTCGGCGGCACCGCCATCAGCTCGCTTCTGTTCGGCCTGATGCGTTCCTTGTCCAGAACAAGCGCCAAGGCGCGGCAGATGGCCGAGCAGCTCACCCTGGAACTCCGGGAAAGCGAGCAGTCCTACCACAACCAGTTCACCACCAATTCATCCGTGATGCTGCTGATCGATCCCCACGACGGATCCATCGTGGACGCCAACGAAGCCGCGGTGCGTTTCTACGGATACTCGCGAGAGAACATGCTGGCCATGCGGATCTCGGAGATCAACACGCTATCCGAAGACGAAGTCATGGAGGTCGCGCGGACCGTCCCCCAAGGAACGGGCAGCCGGTTCCAATTCCGCCACCGCCTGGCGGATGGAAGCTTGCGCGATGTGGATATATCGGTGAGCAACATCCAGTTCGGCGGACGCGCCATTCTCCACTCCATCATCTACGACATCACCGAACGCAAACAGGCCGAAGAAACCCGGAAGCGTCTGGCCGAGCGCCTCGAGCTGGCGACGAGGATCGGCGGCATCGGCATCTGGGAGTACGATGTCGCCGACAACAAGCTGGTCTGGGACGAGCAGATGTTCCGCCTCTACGGCATCACGCCCGACCAGTTCACGGAAGCCTACGATGCCTGGACATCGGGGCTCCATCCCGACGACCGCACCCGGGGAGACGACGAGATCCGGATGGCCCTGCGCGGCGAGAAGGAGTTCAATACGGAATTCCGCGTGCTCTGGCCGGACGGAAGCACACATCACATCCGCGCGCTCGCGACCGTCCAGCGCGACGCATCGGGGCATCCGACGCACATGGTGGGAACGAACTGGGACATCACAAGCCAGAAATTGTCAGAAGCGATGGTGCGCGCGAGCGAGAAGCGGATCAACCAGTTGCTGCAGAGCACCGACCAGGGGATCTACGGAATCGACCAGGACGGACGCTGCACGTTCATCAACGCTTCGGGATTGAAGATGCTGGGGTACGGACTCGAAGAGTGTCTCGGGCAGGACATGCACGATCTCGTCCACCACAGCAAATCCGACGGATCCCGTTATCCAGTCGACGCGTGTCCGATCTTCCTCGCGAAGAAGACGGGCATCGGCTCGAGAATCGACGACGAAGTCTTCTGGCACAAGGACGGATCCAGCTTCCCGACGGAATACTCGTCCTATCCCATCTTCGCGGATGGAACCATCCATGGAGCGGTGATCACGTTCACGGACATCACCGAGCGCAAACGATCCGAAAGGATCCTTCTCGAGAAGAATCTCGAACTGCAGGAAGCCACGGCCAAAGCGAACGAGATGGCCGCGCAGGCGGCGAGAGCCAACGCCGCGAAGGGCGACTTCCTGGCCAACATGAGCCACGAGATCCGTACGCCCATGAACGGGGTGATCGGAATGACCGACCTTCTACGGAACACCGACCTCAGCGGCGAACAGCGGCGTTTCACGGAGATCATTCGCCAAAGCAGCGAATCGCTGCTGGCGCTCATCAACGACATCCTGGATTTCTCCAAGATCGAAGCCGGGAAGCTCGAACTCGAAACCATCGATTTCGAGCTGCGCGGCATGATCGACGATCTTGCCGCGGCCCAGGCCCATCGCATCCGCGACAAGGGGCTCGAGTTCGTCTGCGACGTTCCGTCCGCGCTTCCGAATTTCCTGCGCGGCGATCCCGGCAGGCTGCGGCAAATCCTTCTGAACCTGATCGGCAACGCGATCAAGTTCACGAAAGCGGGCTGGATCGCGCTCCATGTGGAACTCGAGACGGAAACCGACGACGAAGCGACCCTCCGTTTCCGCGTGCAGGACACGGGCATCGGCATTCCAGCCGAAAAGCAGAGGATCCTGTTCCAGAAATTCACGCAAGTCGACGCGTCGACCACGCGCGAATACGGCGGCACGGGACTGGGACTGGCGATTTCCAAGCAGCTCGTCGAGTTGATGGATGGCTCGATCGGCATCGTCAGCGAAGAAGGCAAGGGAGCGGAATTCTGGTTCACGGTGCGATTCGCCAAACAAGGCGATTCGGAACGCCCTCGCATCGTTCCCGCCGAGACCGGCGAAACGAAGCCGCCCTCGTCGATCACCGCGATCGCCGCGCGCATGTCGGAGAGACGCGCCGCGCGCATCCTGCTGGCGGAAGACAACCCCACGAACCAGCTCGTCGCGCTGGGAATCCTCGAACTCATGGGATTGCACGCCGACACGGTGGCGAATGGACGTGAAGCGTTGCGATCGCTGGAGCGGATCCACTACGACCTCGTCCTGATGGACATGCAGATGCCGGAAATGGACGGGCTGGAATCCACGCGACGCATCCGGGATCCGCGATCCGCCGTTCTCGACCACGACATTCCCATCGTCGCCATGACCGCCAACGCCATGCATGGCGACCGGGAAACGTGCCTGAATGCCGGCATGAACGACTACATCGCGAAACCGATCAAGCCGGAAGCATTGGCGCAGGCGCTGGACAAATGGATTCCGAACCTCGCATCGAGCACGGACGACACGAAGCCCACGGCGAACCAGACGGAAAACGACATCCCGGCGATCTTCGATTGGCCCTCGCTGGTCGCCCGCACGATGGGAAAGGAGGACCTGGCGCGGCGCGTGGCGGAGACATTCCGGAAACAGGCTCCGGAGCTGGTCGCCCTCCTCGTGGCGAGCATCGAGTCCGGAGATCTTCCAGGCATGAGGTTCCACGCCCATACGCTCGAAGGCTCTTCCTCGACGGTCGGCGCGAATGCTCTCCGAGCCACGGTGGAGAAGATGGATGTCGCGGCAATGGACAGCGATCTGGAGACGACGAGGACCTGCATCCCCGAACTCCTCGCGGCACTGGACCGGATTCTGGAAGCGATTTCAGATCGCCTTTGAACCCATCGCGACGAATGTCGGCTAGTGGCAGCTGCAACCGGGACCGTGGCGGTGTCCGCCCGCGGCAGGCGCAGGAGCGCTCTTCCCGGCGCCCGACGCCGAGCCGAGCAGGGCGGGCGCGCAAATGACGCGCTCCACCGGTTCACCGGTCCCGGGATGACGCTCGAGCGCCGGTTCGCTCATGGACTGGCGCACTTCGAAAAAGGCGCGGGGATCGCCCTCGGGGAGATCCTTGACTCGGTATACGTAGGTGGGCATAGGAAGAATCTGCAAAACGGGACCCACCTCGCATCGACCTACCTTGTATCCGCGACATGGACAAGACGTTCACCCTCCCGGCCCACGGGGCCACAGATGCCGGTCCCGAGCCCTTGCTCGACTTCTCGAGCAACGCCCATCCCCTGGGCCCCTGCCCGACCGCGTTGCGGGCCTTGGGCGCCCACGACCCGCGTCGCTACCCCGACCCCTCCTATGCGCGCCTGCGCGGAACCCTGGGCGGGCTCCACGGCGTCGAATCCGACCGGATCGTCGTGGGTGCGGGCGCGGCCGAACTCATCCACCGAATCGCGCGGACGCGGGGCGGAACGGTGCAGCACCGCCTTCCCGGCTTCGGAGAATACGCCCACGCGGCCCGCTGCGCGGGTCTTCCCGCCGCCACCTTCGCGCAGGCGGAATCCGTCGTCCCGTCGCCGGGGACGCTTTTCCTGTGCCTCCCGGACAATCCAGACGGATTCTGTCCATCCACCGCGATTCTCGCCGAGCTGGCCGACCGTTGCACCGCCGCGGAGACGCTCCTCGTCCTGGACCTCGCCTATCTTCCTCTGCTCGAATCGCCTCCCCTCCTCCCCGGTTCGGCCGTGCACCTGCACGCGCCCAACAAGTCGATGGGGCTCGTCGGCGCGCGCGCGGCCTACGCGGTCGTTCCCACGTCCGAGATGGGCCGCTGCCTCTCGGCCATGGCCCCGAGCTGGGTCGTCGGAACGGATGCCGTGGGCTTCCTCGAAGCCCTCGCGGAACCCGACACCCGCGCATGGCTTCGACAGACGGCCCCCGAAGCACGACGGCTGCGAAGACGCCTCGCCCAAGTGCTGCGAAACGCGGGATTCGAGGTCCGCGAATCCGAAGCGACGCATCTGGTCGCGCGCCACCCCGACTGGCTCGACTCGACCGCCCTGGCCTCCGCATGGCGATCCCGTGGCATCCGCGTGCGCGACACCACCAGCATGGGCCTGCCGGGCTGGATCCGCCTGGCCGCGCGTCCGGAAGGCGAGATCGAGCGGCTGGCCGCGATGATCGTCCCCCGGGATCGCGAAGCGCCCTGCCGACGGAATCCGTCAGACAGGGAGCGCGTTCTTCAGCGCATCACGCCCACGGACATCGCTTCGTCCCCGGAGCGCGCCACATAGAGGCCTCGCGGGATTCCGGACAGGTCCAGACGAGCCTGTCCACCGGCCATCCTGGACGAAGCCACCGTGCGCCCACGCAGGTCGACGATGACGATATCCGTCGCCGAGACGAGGAATCGCCCGCTGCGGCGCAGCGTCTTGTCGGCGGCGACGCCGCGCGAAACGGCGACGATGGAAGAGGGCTGCCCGTAGACGATGCCGCGCCCGGCCGTGCTCATGTACACGCGGCCGTAGACGTTCCAGTCGCCCATGACGAAGTTGCCGTTGCCCGGCCCGCCGTACTGGTGCTGGCCATCGTTGACGCGCTCCCAGGTAGAGCCCTTGTCGATGGATCGGTAGACGCCCACGGAGTCGGTATTGGCCTTGCCCCACATGTAGAGCGTGTGGTAGGCCGCGCTCGGAGCCGCCTTGCCCAATCCGATCGTGAGGCAGCCGACCATGGTGTGGAGGCGGGTCCATGTCTTGCCTCCGTCGGTGGAATGGGCGAGGCCGTTGGAGCTGTAGCCCGAAGCGTTCCAGCTCTGCTCGGCATCGAGGCAGAGCCACAGGTCGCCGACCGCGCCGGGTGCGGCGCGCAGCATCCCGGAACTCGCGGAATACTGGTTGTTCTCGAGCAGGTTGTTCGTCAATTTCGCGAAGGTGGCTCCGGTATCGCTGCTCACGTACAGGTCCGGATTGTAGCCGTCGGGCATGATGTAGAAGTATGCGGGGTTCACCGGATCGGCGACCATCACGCCCTTCTGCGCACTCAGCCCTGTCGCGGCCTTCCAGGTCTTGCCACCGTCCACGGAGCGGTAGAAGGTGTTCGCGTTGGCGCCCATGCCGTTGTGGAGATTCGAAGGACGGAGCAGGAACACGCGCCCGTCGGCCGACATGGCGAGCGAACCGCCCGAGCCGGGAAGCGTCGCGGTGTCCGTCATGCTCCAGGTGCGGCCGTTGTCCTTCGAATGGTACAGGACGTCGTAGGTCACGGCCGGATTCGCACCGTAGTCGGTCACGCGCCCCGAGCGCAGGAATTCTCCCGTCAGCGCGGCATAGCCCAGCGAGTTGCTGCTGCCGATCGGATGGTCGTGCACGGGCGAACTCTTGGCGATGTCGTCGTAAGTGGCGCCGTCGTAGTCCATCAAGGCGGTGACCACGGGTCCTCCGGGCACGCTCACGAGGTCCATCGGGACGGTCTCCTCGATCCCGTTGGACTGGAACTTCCAGACCGCGCGCGAAGCGCCGACGTCGTCGGTGCGGAAGACGCCGTTGCCCGAAGACGTCCAGACCTTCTTGCTGTCGAACGGATCGAACTCGACGCTGCCGGCCCAGTGGATGGAACTGCCGGTGATCCAGCCGTTCCCGTTGGGATCGACGTTGTAGCTGGTGCCGTCGTCGTCGGGCCAGCCCATCAGCGCGGTCCAGGTGGTGCCGCCGTCCTCGGTCAGGAAGAACTGGTCGCCCGCGTTGCCCTTGCCAGCCGTGGGCCAACGGTAGCCGCCGCCGTAGAAGCTTTCGGTCGAGACGATCATGCGCTTGGAATTCTTCGGATCGACGGTGACGCCGCCGAAACCGTAGCCGTATCCTTCGTGGCCGCTCGCGTAGTAGAAACCGGAATCCGTCTTGGGAGTGATGTTGGTCCACGTCCCCCCGGTCGTGGAGTACTTCCAGACGCTGCCACCGTTCTGGCTGTGGGGGCCGGGGCCAGCGGAGAAGGTGCCGTAGAGATCGCTCCCGACCAGGACGGCCCGCATCGCCATCTGCGAGGGGGATCCGGAAATCGCCGTGAAGCTCGTTCCGCCGTCGTTGCTCGCGTACATGCTGCCGGAATTGCTGGACACGCCCATGTAGACGGTTTTCGTCCCTCCGTTGGCGGCCTTGCCGCTCGTCGGATCGAACACGACGTAGCTGATGCCGTTGTCGTTGACGATCCCGCTGCCCGAAAGGGCCGCCGTGCCCGCCACCAGCGTCCACGTCCTACCCGTGTCGGCGCTGCGGAACAGTCCCTTGGTGCGGGTGCCGCAGTAGAGCACCGCACCATCGAGGGGGTCGACCATGAGCTTCTCGCCGGCCTGTCGCCCCATGCCGTTGCCATGCGCCCGCATCTGCGAGGTCACGTCGATGGTATCGAAAGTCGCGCCGTAGTCGCGGGAGCGGAAGATGACCGACTTGCCGCCATTGAAGTAGTCCGTGCCGGCGAAGATGTAGAGCCGTTTGGAGTCCTGCGGGTCGAGCGCCAAGCCTTCGGTTCCGAAGAGTCCCAAGCTCTTGTCGGACAGCCAATCGAGGAGGGGGATCCACTTGCCGCCCGTGGAATCCCAACGGTACGCGCCACCCACGTCGGTGCGGATGTAGACGAGACCAGCCTGGGTGCGGCTGGGAATGACGGCGGAAACGAAGCCGCCGCCGCCGAAGTTCACATTGCCCCACGTGTACGATTCGGCCGCCATGGCCGCTCCACTCGTGAGCGCCACACCGACCGCGCAGGTGACCCATATCCTGTTGAAAGCATGCATCGCTGCCTCCTCGTTCCGGGATCCCAGATGATGCCATTTTATGCGAAGCGTCCATTGTCGGCTTGATGTTCGAAAATGCGTGAGAAAACTTTCCTCCGAATCCGTACTCTTTCCCGCACGAAGCGCCCATCATCATTGATTCGTGGCGAGACCACAGGCGAAGAGAACAACGCCTGCCGCCTCCATGCCATCCGGAAGAAAAGCCATACCCCCACCCCGCGAACACGACGCCCCGCCGTCCCTTGTCATAATCGCCACGTCCACTACGTCAAAGATCGAGCGAGATCCGGATGGATCACCTATCCTAACAAGGAACTCCGTCACAATGGATGATCGCATGACATCGAAACATCTTCGACTTGGCGCCTTTTCCATCATGCTTCTCGGCATGGCAGGGGGAATCGAAGCGCAGACTCCGGACCCGAACTTCCATGTCTATCTGGCCTTCGGACAATCGAACATGGAAGGGCAAGGGAAGAACTACAGCGGGCAGGACAAGGTCGAGAACGCCCGTTTCAAGGTCATGTCCGCCGTCACCTGTTCTTCGCCCTCGAGAACCCAAGGCAGCTGGTCCCCCGCCATCGCACCGATCGTCCGATGCAACACGTATCTGTCACCGCTGGACTACTTCGGAAGGACCCTCGTCGACAGCCTGCCGTCCAGCATCACGATCGGCGTCGTGCCCGTGGCCGTGGCCGGATCGAAGATCGAAGGCTTCGACCAGAGCACCTATCAGTCCTACTACAGCAGCCAGGCCTCCTGGATGACAAGCATCGTATCGCAGTACGGCGGAAATCCATACGCGCGACTCGTGGCTGTCGCCAAGGAAGCGCAGAAGTCGGGCGTGATCAAGGGCATCCTTCTGCACCAGGGCGAATCCAACACCGGTGATGCGCAGTGGGCGAACAAGGTCAAGGCGATCTACAACAGCCTGCTGAAGGACCTGGGCTTGACCGCAGCCAACGTCCCCTTGTTGGCCGGCGAGGTCGCCCCGACCGGAGTCTCCTCCGGAGCGAACACCATGATCGACGCACTCCCCCAGACCATCCCGACAGCCCATGTCGTCTCGGCCAAGAGCCTCACGATCGACAACTCGGATGGCCAGAACGTCCATTTCGATGCTGCCTCCTACAGGGAGCTCGGAAAGCGCTACGCCCAAGCGATGCTGAAGATCCTGCCATCGGTCGGCGTCGCGCCTCTCGCGAACAAGCCCTCTCCTGACATGAGCTACGTCGTGTACGATGTCGACGGCTCTCGGATCGCCGGATTCCGCACCACGGAATCCGCCTCGATGACAACCGAATGGAATCGCGTCCGCCATAGCCTCCCGAACGGGATCTACTGGATCAAGGGCACCTCGGCAACCAGCGCGATCAAGGCCGTCAACGGGCTCTGATCTTCGAGACTAGCGTCGGGGGCGCGATCCCGGACAGCACGCGCCGGAGGTGCGATGCCGTCATGGTGCGTCGTCAGCGATCGAGGGACGTGCTGGACAGGACCGTACGCTCCCCGCCCTGGAGGATTTCGATCCAGGAAACCCCCGAGGAGAGAGGCCGGATCTCGCGCACGCAGGGACCTTCGCAGCGGAAGAGATCGCGAACTCGTCCGTCGGGACGCAGTTCGCGCACCATGGCCGTTCCGGAACCCGTTATGGTCAATTTCTGTCCGATGCCGCCCGGCGTCAGATGGGCGCGCCCTTGTGCGCCACGCGGCCCGGGCTCCACCGCGGTCGAGCCGAACAAGGCCAGGACCGAGGCCAGCGTCGGAACCGTGGGCGTCCATCCACCGAACACGAACGAAGGCTTCGCGTGCTGGGTGGCGCTGTCGGACGAGCATTGCAGGCGCTTGCGCTGGGTGTTGGTGATGGAGATCAGGCTGCCGTTTTCGTCACGCGACTGGTACTCGCAGAAACCCAAGTTGGACGAATCGGTGGTGGCGTTGATGGTCCAGGGGGCGGCCGCCAAGTAGGATCCGCCCACGATCGTCGTGTGCAGGAACCTCACTTCGCCGTTGGGGTAGCTTGCTCCCGCATCGCGGGCGAAATGCACGCCCGTGTAGCCCGTCGTGAACGCCTTCAATGTGCAGCTGTCGAACACGTATCCATGCGTGGTGGTGTTGCGCGGCTGCACGATCACGCCGCCGGTGCGGTTCACCACCAGGTTGCAGCGCTTGAAGAAGACGGGGTTGTAACCCCAGATGAAATCGACGCTACCCTCGATCGTGGCATCCTGCACGTAGGCGCGACCGCCCGAATTGAGCCAGGTGTCCTGGAAGCTGTGCAGGAACACGTCGGCGACCACGTTGGTATCGCCTTGCAAGTACAGCGCCTCGGCCTGCCCGCCCGTCACGCTCACCGTGTTGATGATCGACATGGCGCGGATGTGGTTGCCGCTTCCCGCCAAGATCATGAGATTGCGGTAGCTGCTTCCCGCCAGGTTCAAGGCGTTGCAATTCATGTAGCGCACGAAGGTCTTGCCGACACCCGCGCCGTAGAGTCGCAGATTGTTCTTGCCCTTCGCTGCAGCCACCATTTCCCGGTAGTAGCCCGGCTTGACCAGAATCTGCACCGGGGTCTTGCTGCCGGTCGGCGCCAGATCGATTCCTCCCTGCACGGAACACGCATCGCCGCTGTTGTCCTGAGCGACGACGATGGAGGTCTTCGAGACAGGTTTCGTCGTCAACGTCGTGAAGGTCCAGGCACCCGAAGCGACTCCGTCGAAGGCCGATCCATCCGTTCCTTTCAACACCCCCGCGTCCACTTCGATCTGATACTGGGTATTGACCGCGAGCAGATGCTGCGGAACCCGGACTTCGGCCACGTATTCCGGAACGCTATCCAGCACCACCGGCCAGACATTGCGCTTGGTGTAGCCGACCGAGTCTTGCCAAGGCCAGGTGTTGCTCACCGTCGCGTTGGTCTGCGGATCACCCGGATTGGATGTGATGGTCCAGGTCTGGACCACTTTGCTGTTGGTCAGGTCGCGGATGCGAACCGAACCGTTCCAGCCCATCGTCGGCTTCCCCGAGAGGACCATCCGCAGAGGGGTGTCCAAGCATTGACCCGTCGCCCCTTTGGCTGGATAGAAGCTCTTGACGGACAACGCCCAAGAGGAGGTCAAGGAGAGGAGGATGGAAACGGCCAGGGAATGGTGTCGCATACTTCGCGAAGGTATGGCGATTTCTCGCCAAGACACGGCGCTTTCATATTCATCTGTTGTCTGGAGTCCGCACCTGGAGTCGTTGAATGTCCCGCGTCCACATACGCCGCATTTCATGCGACGACCCATTCCCCATTGGCATTGCGGCACGTGAACCGAGCGGCGCGATCGGCGCGGTTGCGACAAAGGCCGGATTGCACCCGATTCCAGACAACGGCTTGTGAGCGAATCGGCACGTCGAAGAAGGCCTTCGCATGCGATACTTAGCACCGAATGAACGCAGCCACCCACCAGGCCGATCGTGTCAACCAGCCATCCCTGGGGTTGTTCCTGCTTTCCGTCTCCGCTCCCCCCAAGGCTCATCCATGAGCCGGATGATGACAGGAATCGCGCCCCTTCTGGCAGCGGGGCTCGCACTGACCTCCTGCGGAGACTCCTCCATCGTGGCTGGCAACAGCGCCAACACGGGAAACGCCCAGGCCTCCGGCCGAATCGTGACCTCGTCCGGCGCGCCGATCTTCGGCGCATGGGTGGAATGCCGTCCGGACTCGCTCACCCCCTGGGATCCGCAACTGCCCGGCTGGAGTTCGCTCACCGATTCGACCGGACGCTACCTCTGCACGGACCTTCCCTACGGCCCCGTGGGCATCGCCGCGTCCGAACCGGGATCCGCGCTTTCGCACTGGCATGCGGACACCCTCTCCGCATCGTCGCAACCCGACAGCGGCACGACCGACACGTTGGTCCTTCCCGGCAGACTGCGCGTGGCCCTGCCCCCCGGCACCATCGGCACGCTCTACCTCACGGGCCTCGGCATCACCGTCCCGGTCCACGGGGAGCAGGAGCTCGAAATCTCCGATGTCCCCGCCGGGTGGGCTGGCAAGGCGAGGATCGCACGCTCCGTCTCGATCGCATCCACCGTCGATTCCGGACTACACATCCTGTCCGGGAAGATCGATTCCGCAGGCTACACGCGCCGTTCGACGACGATCCGGGTCGCCCTCGCCGGCGGCTTGAAGACGGCTCTCGCGCAATTCCCCCTGCTCGTGCGGCTTGACAGTTCCTGGCAGGGATTCGCGACGTCCCTGCCCGACGGATCCGACCTCCGGCTGTCGACGACGACGGGGAAGGCGCTCCCGCTGACCGTGGCGGCATGGGATCGCGGCGCGCGCACAGGCTCCCTGTGGACGACCCTGGACTCCCTGGCCGTCCCCGGCGACTCGGTGGACCTCGTCCTCGGCTGGGGAATCCCCGTTCCCGCGACGGCTTCCGCGGCGGCCTTCGCGAGCTCCAGCGGCTGGATCGCGGCGTGGCCCCTGGGCGACACCGGCACGACGATTTCCGACCGACTGGGCTCCTTCCCTGGAACCGCCACGTCGACGAGCACCACCCAGGGCGTGATCTCCAAGGCGTCGAGTTTCGATGGGCGCCTCTCGCGGATCCTGATTCCGGGCTCGAGCACGGGATCCCTCGACGTTCCCGAAGGCGGACCGTACACATGGTCCTGCTGGGTGCGTCTGAAGGACTTCGGAACCAGCCGTTTCGTGATGGGACGCGGCGAACAGGGCAGCCATCTCAAGTTCCAGAAGACCTTCGGCAGCGACACCAATTCCTGGCTCGCGAAGGATCTCCGCAGCTCGCCCGCCGGCGGCTACTACACGATGGCCCATGCGGACACCGCCGTCTGGACGCACCTGGCGATGACAGTTTCCGGCACCACCGTCTCGCTCTACGTGGACGGGACGCGCGAGGCCATCGATTCAGGCTTCAACAGCGGCGGCATCGGCAAAAGGGCCGAACTCTTCGCGATCGGCGCCGCAACGGACACGCTGGGGAACACGAGCCAGCACTTCTTCGGAGATCTCGCCGAAGCGTGGGCGCAGAGCGTGACCCGTTCCGCGGACTGGATCCGTCTGGTGGCCGCGAACCAGAAACCGGGCGCGGCCGTCGCGAAAACCGCGAAGTAGGGCATCCGGGCGCGGGCCGAGGAGCCGACCGCCATCGCCTTGCGCCCACCCCGACCGGAGGAGCGAAATCCGTCCTCGAGGAACCCTGCACCGGGAGCCGAAGGCGCCTCCGTTTCCTAGATTCCCTACTCCCCCACAGAGCAGGAGCCTACCATGTCGCAATCACTCAAAACCTGGTTCAGCGATCTTCTTTCCCAAGAAGACATCCGCCTGGACGGCAGCCGCCCCTGGGACATCGACCTCGTCGACGAGAAGGCGCTCCACCGCGTCATGAGCACCGGTAGCCTGGGACTGGGCGAGTCCTACGTGGACGGCCAGTGGAATTGCGACGCGATCGACCAGTTCTACGACAAGATGCTGTCGTCGCGGCTCCACCGCAAAGTCCAGGTGAACGCGCCGCTCCTGCTCCAGTTCGTCAAGTCGCGCATCATCAACATGCAGAACCGCGACCGCTCCAAGAAGGTCGCCGAGATCCACTACGACCTGGGGAACGACTTCTACGAAGCCATGCTCGATCCGTACATGCAGTACACCTGCGCCTACTGGAGCGGCGGCGCGAAGAACCTCGCCGAAGCCCAGGAGGCCAAGCTCGACCTCGTCTGCCGGAAATTGGATCTCCAGCCGGGCGAGAAGGTGCTCGAACTGGGATGCGGCTGGGGCGGCTTCGCGCGTTTCGCCGCGAGCCGCTACGGCGTCGAAGTGGTTGGCTACAACATCTCCAAGGAGCAGGTCGCCTGGGCCCGCGAGAAGTGCCAAGGCCTGCCGGTGGACATCCGCCTGTCCGACTACCGCGACGCGGAAGGCACCTACGACAAGGTCGTCTCGGTCGGCATGTGCGAGCACGTGGGCTGGAAGAACCTGCGTTCGTTCTGCCAGCTCGCTTCGGACCGGCTGAAGCCCGACGGCGTCTTCCTGCTGCACACCATCGGCGGATTCCGCGAGAACCACGAGAACGAACCCTGGACCGACAAGTACATCTTCCCCGGCTCGTTCCTTCCCTCCCCCGCCCAGATCGCGGTCGCCTTCGACGAGTTGTTCATCCTGGAAGACTGGCAGAACTTCGGCGTCGACTACGACAAGACGTTGATGGCGTGGTACGAGAACTTCGATGCCGCCTGGCCTCGCTTCCGCGAGCAGTACGGCGACGAATTCCACCGCATGTGGCGCTACTACCTGCTCTTCTGCGCCGGCACGTTCCGCAGCCGCTACAACCAGCTGTTCCAGGTGGTTCTTTCCAAGAGGGGCGTCCGCGGCGGCTGGAAGACCGCGCGATGACCGCGAAGGAACTGTTCCGCTCCCGCGCCGAGCACGACGCCGTCGTCGCCCGGCTCATGGAAGCGGTCCGCGCGCGCGGAAGCCAACAGCTGCGGCTGGGCAAGAAGACGTCGAACCTGTTCCGCCAGCGCGCGCCCCACAAGGGCGGGCGGCTGGAAGTGGAAGGACTCGATAGGACAATTTCCGTCAGTTCCGACGGATATGCCGACGTCCAGGGCATGACGACCTTCGAGGACTTCGCCGACGCGTGCCTCGCGCACGGCTTCGCGCCACCGGTCGTTCCCGAGCTCAAGACCATCACCATCGGCGGCGCGGTCACGGGGATCGGCATCGAGTCCTCGTCCTTCAAGCGCGGCTTCGTCCACGAGTCGGTGGAGGAGATGGACATCCTCTGCGGCGACGGCGAGCTCCGCACCTGCCGCGCCGACGGACCGAACGCGGACCTCTTCCACGCGTTCCCCAATTCCTACGGCACCCTCGGCTACGCCATGCGCCTGCGCGTGAAGCTCGACAAGACCTGTCGCAACGTGCGCCTCTCGTACCGCCGTTTCACCGACACGGAAGCATTCCTCGACGCCTGCGCCGACGCCTGCGCCCTGGGCGCCGCCCCTGGTTCGGACGGCCCCCATTTCGTCGAAGGCGTGGCGTTCGGCCAGAACGAGCTGGTGCTCTCCACCGGCTGGCGCACCGACGACGAGGGCCCGACCTCCGACATCGCCGGTTCGGTCCCCTACTACAAGACGCTGCGCACCAAGGAGCGCGATCTCCTGACCGCCCGCGACCACCTGTGGCGCTGGGACGCCGACTGGTTCTGGTGCTCTCGCGCCCTCGGCTTCCAGAAGCCCCTGGTCCGAGCCCTGGCGGGCCGGCGTCTGTTGCGTTCGTCCACCTACTGGAAGATCCACGCCTTCGTGTCGCGCCACCGCCTCTTGGAGCGGCTGAACGCGGCCAAGCGAGCCCTGGGAATCAAGCCCCGTCTGGAAGAGCCCATGATCCAGGACGTGGAGATCCCGCTGGAGAACTGCGCCGAGTTCCTCGACTTCTACTGGAAGACGCTCGAGATCCATCCGCTGTGGATCTGCCCCGTCACGCCGCAACCCTCGCGGCAGCCGTGGACGCTTTACGACATGCCGCGCCGCCTGCACATCAACTTCGGCTTCTGGTCGGCGGTCGACACGCGCGAGGACCTGGCACCCGACCACTTCAACAGGCTCCTGGAACGCGAAGTGGTCCGCCTGGGCGGGCACAAGTCGCTCTACTCGTCGGTCCATTTCGAGGAAGACGAATTCTGGCGCATCTACGACGGCCCGTCGTACCGTGCTCTGAAGGCCAAGTACGACCCGACGAACGCATTGCCCGGCCTGTACCAGAAGGCGATCGGGAATCGCTGAGGGGAGCCGCGGAGAAGCTTCATTCCGAGCGGAATCGGGCATGACCGGCACCACCCCCGGACGGCGCAAATAAATCAATCATGATCGATCTATTTGCGCCGCACCAACTATTTCCGATTATATTCGAATTATGATTCAGCGTGCGCACTACCTGTCGCAGATCGAACCGTTCGTCGGCAAACCGTTGGCGAAGATGTTCATCGGACTGCGGCGCGTGGGAAAGAGCGGCCTGCTCTCCCTGATGCGCGAACGCCTGGAGGCACGGCCGGAACTCGCGGGACGGATCGTCGACGTCGACATGGAGAGCCTCGACTTTCCGTTTCTCGATTCCGACAGGGCGCTGGTCCAGCATTGCCGCAAGCAGGTCACCGACGGCGCGGGCGTGCTGCTCCTCGACGAGGCCCAGGAGATCCCGGGATGGCAGAAGGCCGTCGCGGCCCTGCTGAAGAAGGGGTGGGACGTCTACGCGACGGGATCGAACGCGCACATGCTGAGCTCCGACCTCGCCACGCATCTGGCAGGGCGGCATATCGAGATCCCGGTGCAGGGACTGTCGTTCTCCGAATACCTGGAATTCGCCAAGGTGTTCGGCACGGCGCTTCCCGACGGGATCGAGGAACGCTTCTGGCACTACCTGCGCTGGGGATCGTTCCCCGGCATCCACCAGATCGCCTTCTCGGAACAACCCTGGAGGCAGTATCTGGACGCCATCCAGAACACCGTGGTCCTGCGCGACGTGGTGGCGCGCTTCCAGATCCGCAACGTGCGGCTCCTCGAGGACGTCTACACCTTCCTGCTCGACAACATCGGACAATTTTCGACAGCGAAGAGCATCGCGGACTTCCTGAAGAGCCAGCGCTCGACCGCCTCGCAGGAGACCGTGCAGGACTACATCCGCGACCTGGAATCGGCCTTCGCGCTGCAGCGCGTGCAACGCTACGACCTGCGGGGACGTCGCGTGCTGGAGCGCAGCGAGAAGTACTTCGTCGGAGACCTGGGACTGCGCACTGCGCGCCGCGGCTTCCAGACCTCGGCCATTTCGGGAATGCTCGAGAACGTCGTCTTCCTGGAACTGCGCCGCCGCGGACATGTCGTGCACGTGGGCAAGATCGGCGAACGCGAGATCGACTTCGTGACCGAGAAGCAGGGCGAGATCGCTTATTACCAGGTCGCCTATCGCCTGGACGAGCCGTCCACCTTGGAACGCGAGTACGGCGCCCTGGAGGCCGTCCGCGACAACTACCCCAAGACGGTCCTGAGCATGGACCGACTCTCCCCGCGTCGAGGCGGAATCCAGCACGTCTGGCTGCCCGAATGGCTGCTGGCGGGAGGCTAGCCCCCGAGATCAGGGAGGCGGGCACCCGCTATGCGTCAAGAACCGCTGGTCGCGCTCTTCTCCCGATCCACTTCCTTCGCCGCCGCGATCCCCGCGACGGTCCCGTCGGCCACGGCCATCGTCACCTGCTTGACGGGCTTCCTCACCAGATCGCCCACGGCGAACACGTGCGGAACGCTGGTGTGCCGCCACTCGTCGACCTTCACGGAACCGTCTTCCTCGAGTTCCAACGCGTCCTTGGCCAGATCCAGATTGGGAAGCATTCCCACGAACAGGAACACGCCACCCACTGTACGACGGATCTTGTCGCCAGTCTTCGTCGATTCCAGTTCGACGTCCAGCATGTCTCCGTTCTTCCAGAATCCGGTCGGCCTGGTGTCCATCAGAAACGCGATCTTCGGATTGGCCTTGGCCGCTTCCACGTGCTGGGGCTTGGCCCGGAATTCGTCGCGCCGATGCACGATCGTGACGGATCTCGCGAACTGCGCGACGAGCTGGCTCTCCTCCAGCGCGGAATCGCCACCACCGACGACGATCACGTCCTTGTCGACCATGTACTTGGCGTCGCACGTGGCGCAGGTGCTGATGCCCTTGCCCAGCAATTCGCGTTCTCCGGGAACACCGATCGCGCGCGGCGTGGTGCCCATGGCGAGCACGATCTTCCTGGCGCGGATGGTTTCCAGGCGATCGACCACGGCGATTCGACCACCCAGGTCCAATCGCGTGATCTCCGAAGCGAGGCGCCACTGGACTCCGGCCGCGGCCGCCTGTTCGCGGAAGTTCTCGGCGAGCTGCCAACCTGGAACGGGCTTCGGGAAACCCGGATAGTTGGCGATCTGGTGGGTCGCCCCCATCGCTCCGCCCGCCAGACCGGAATCGACCACGATGACGGAGCGATTGGCTTGGGCCGCGTACATCGCGGCGGTCATGCCCGCCGGTCCGGCGCCCACCACGAGCACATCGCAGACAGTTTCCGTCGATCGTTCCTTCTGACGGATTTCGGCAGATCGCACGGCGCCCACCATCGCGTCCAGCTCGGACTGGAGCACCGACTTCCGGATGCCTCCGGCGAGCGTCGGCCCGATGCGTTCGCCGTTCCTGAAGAACAGGACGCTCGGCGAGCCCCGCACACCGAGCGACTCGGCCAGCGCCCGGTTCTTCTGGCGGAAGATCTTCACGAAGGCCACATCCTCTCCATAGAGTTCGGCCATCGCTTCGAACTTGGGTGCCAACGCCTCGCACGGAGGACATTCGTCGGAATAGAAGTCGACGATGGCGAACCCCGCCTTCAAGACGACGTCGTCGAACCGGTCGGCATCGATTTCACGGATGTTCGGATGCATTTTCGTCTCCATCGTTTTCCAGATAGGCTCCGATGCCCAGCTCCAGAAGTTCGCGCGTCGGCCTGCAATCGGCGCTCAGGATCTCGCCGGTGCGGTTCTTCGCGACGGACGTGCAGCCGCCACCGCAAGCGAGGGCTTGCGGGCAGGCCTTGCATTCCGCCATGGAAACCGTGTCGCGGGCTTGCCACGCCCCGATGACGTCGCGCTCCAGCCTGACTTCCGGCCAATAGGTCCCCAGCTCCTCGCCTGATTTTCCCACCGTCGCCGTGCAGGCGAAGATCCTGCCACGATAGTCGAAGGCCCATTCCGTCCTGGTGCCGGTGCAGGCGTCGAACAACGGCTTGGGAAGCTCTCCGTGCTGCCATAGGAACTTCGAGACGGAAAACGACGGGCGGTGGTACTCCAGGAATTCCGGATGCTCGCGAACCAGGTCGCGCAAATCCTCGGCCAGCTCCACGCGCGAGTACAACGCACCGGAACCTCCGGCCGCATGGCACGAATGGAGCTCGTAGTTGCGTCCGAGCTGGGTCTTGAAGCGGGGGTTGGCAACCCATCCACGCTCCCGCGCGATGCGGGCGAGTTCGGGCAGGTGGGACAGATTCCGACGATCAACGACCGTACGCAGGTTCACGGCGTGTCCCGCGGCGAGGGCCGCGTCGACGCCCTGCGCGACGCGTTCGAACGTCGCCTTGCCACCGGCCAGATGGCGGCGGGCATCGTGCGCCTCGGGAGGTCCGTCCAGCGTCACCTGGATTTCGCGTATTCTGGCCAGGGACAGCACATCGAGATAGTCGGAGAGCGAATATCCGTTGGTGACCACGGCCACGTCCAGGTTCGCGGCGGCGGCTCGGCGCAGGAAGGACGCGACGCGCTCCCGGGCCGCGTCGCCCGGCAGCAACGGCTCGCCGCCAAAAAGCGTCAGGTACTTGCGACGGCCCGCGAATTCCTCGGCCACGTACGCGAAGAACGCGTCGAGGACCTCGTCGACGAGCGAAGCGGGCTTGACGTTGTAGTCGTCCTGGAAGCAGTAGTCGCAGCGGAAGTTGCAGCCATACCAGGGTACGAAGAAGATCTGGACCTTGTCCGTCTCGCGAGCATCGAGAAAATCGAGATACGCCCGTTTCCAGCGCAGCTCTTCTTCGGGAGGATCGACCCAATACCCTTTCGCGGCCCACACCGCGGGATCGTCCGGCTCGGAGCCGGCAAGGATCGGCAGGGCGGAGACTTCGTCGAGGAGATCGGCGTTGCCGGAAAGCAGGTTCACCACGAACGGCGTCCCTGCGGGCCTGGTGCGCCCGACGATGTTGTGCTTGGACCATTGCATGGATCACCTCGACGAAGACGTGTATCGGCATCGGACGCGCCAGGGATGCGCAGGGCCGACAGGGTCCGGATCCAGGATGGATCCGGACCGAGCCGCAAGGCGAGCCCGAAGCAGCCCGACCGAGGCGAATGCCTCGGGGGCGCCCCTGCCTAGTCGTGGCAGCCAGCAACCAGCGTCGAGACTTTCGCGCAGCACTGGGCCACCGGGGCGCGGCATTCCTTCTTGCGGATCAATGATTTCATGTTTCCTCCTTCCATGCGTGGCGTGATTCGAACTACCCGCCGCAGCAGCGACGGGGTTTGGGCTTCCACCCTTGGAGGGTGAAACTCGAGACTTCGATTCCGCCCTTTGGATAGGGGGCGGATTCCTCCAGGACCTCGACCTCCGCGAAACCGGCGGCGGCCACTGTCGCGATGTAGACCTCGCGCGTGTCGGCGCCCGCCCAGCATTCGGCGACGGCCTCGGGATCATGACGGAATTCGTCCGGCACGGGAGCGGAACTGTGAATGTCGGAGACGACGAACCGCCCACCGGGCCGGAGCACGCGGGCGATCTCCGCCCAGACCTTCGACTTGTCCGCGGCATGGTTGAGGACGCAATTGGAGACGACCAGATCGATCGACCCTGAAGCGATGGGCAGACTCTCCAGTTCGGCCTTCTCGAAGCGGACGTTGGCGACGCCCAGACGTCCGGCCGTCGCACGGGCTTTTTCCAGCATGCCGTCGGAGATGTCGATTCCCCAGACGAAGCCGTCGGCGCCTACATCCTGGGCCATGCGGATGCAATCGGTGCCCCGCCCCGATCCGAGATCCACGCAGACCTCTCCGAGCGCGGGTTTCGCCTTGTCGGCAGCCCCGCCACACGACAGACAGCACGAGGATTCGGCCAAGCCGGAGTAGCGCTCTTCGATAGCCTTGAGATCCATGCCCATTGCGTAACCCCCGAATTCTTCCGTCACGTGGCCTCAGAACATGCCCATAGAAGCGAACTGCAGTCGCAGTCGACCTCTTCTCACTCTCAGACGGAGGAATCCCGGCAAAGGTTACAATGCGCGAAGACCTTTTCCCGTGAAGGCGCTTGGGCGGACACCTGTACGGGATCCACGTCTTGTTGATGGCGATCACATGCAGGAGCTTCGGGATTCCGAATTCCCCTAGACTCCGAACGCGATCAGGGCCACGAGAGTCGGACCCAACGCGGCCAGGAAGAGCTTGCCAGGCCCGATCCCTCCCTCGAAGCGTCCCCGAAGGATGCTTGCCCCGGCGGGATTCGGGGCGTTGGCGATCAGCGTCAGTCCGCCTCCGACAACGGCTCCGGCCACGAGGTGGTATCGGAACGATTCCGTGGTCGCCGGCAAGAGCGATCCCAGATATGTCAGGGCCGCGTTGTCGATGAAGGCCGTGAGCGCGGCAGCTCCCAGGAACAGCGTCTTGTCTCCCAGGCTCGCCACCAGAGGCTGGAGCCACCAGGATTGCGGATTCCCAAGCACGACGAGTCCGGCGAGGAAGAAGGCGACCAGAAGACCCTCGCGCAGAAGAAGCGGGGTGTGGTGATGCTTGTACGCCTGAACCAGCCCCAGGAAGAACAGGAACAATCCGATGAACAACACCGCGTGGTGGGAAGCGACCACCACCGCGGCCAGGAACGCCAGATGCACGAAGACGAGAGGCCAGGGCACCATGTCGGATCGGTTCGCGACCAAAGGATCCATGCGTGACAGTTCCCGACGGAAGATCGCGACGAACAACGCCGCGTTGAGGAATACGGCGAGCACGGCGCGGAACCCGAAGGTGGCCATCATGTAGGTGGTATCCCAACCCCATGCGCGAGCGACCATCAGCACGGGAGGAGCCGCGTAGCTGGTGAGGACGCCTCCGATGGACACGTTCACGAAGAGGGTTCCAAGCGCGAAATAGCGCAACCTCCCGGACACGCCATCGACGAAGATCCTCCGCCGAAGAAGAAGCGCCGCCACGGTCATGGCCGCCGGCTCGGTGATCAACGAACCGAGCAGAGGGGTCAATCCCAGGGTGACCAGAGCGAAGGACATCGCACCGGGCAACGGAACGAGCTTCGCAAGGAACGCCACGAAGCTCGACGCGGCCTGGAGAACCGGGCGGCACCCAGCCACGACCATGACGACGAAGATGAAAAGCGGCTCGTGGAAGCTCAATCCTTCCAGATGCTCGACAGCCCGCGCGGAGCCCCTGAGGACGACATCGGCGAGAAAAAGTGCCATGCCCCAAAGACCGAAAACGACTTCCACCTCGCCCAGGAGGTGGAATAGGCCCGCGAACGACGGGTGACGCGAGGCCATCTTCTCGAAGCGCGCGACCATGAAGACATGGATCAAGGCGAGAACGAAGATGACGAGCGCGACGATCTGAAGGGTGGAGGGGTTCATGGCGTCACGACAAGTTACGAACCCTGCCACCGAATCCCGCAGACCGACACCCACGCCACCAGCCTACCGTCCGCGTTCAGCGTTCGACGGGAAGACCTTGGCTCGACCAGCCATTGATTCCCCCGACGATGTGCTGAACATCAGCGAAGCCCATGGCTTCCATCCGCTGGAGCGCCAAGCCACTGCGATGACCGGATCGGCAGTAGATCAGGATCTTCGCATTGCGAGGGTACACGCTGATCTTCTCCACGAAATCGGGAGCTTTGAAATCCACCATCGTGGCACCTTTGATGTGTCCCGAAGCGAATTCCTCCGGAGTCCGCACGTCGATCAAACGGAAGGACGAATCGCCAGCTTCCGCTTTCAGCAAGCTGTCGGCTTGAATCGGCGAGAAATCCCTGGTGGCCGCGTTGCAGGACGTGAAAGCCATGGCAATGGCCAGGAATACGAAGCGATGCATGGATGATCCTATTCGATGCAGGTTCGATGGATGGATGCAGACAAACGATGCAGGTTACATCTTGGATGGTCCACGGTCCATTACACCATTCAACAAGAACGACATCGAGGCGTGGTCGCTGTTTTTGTAGATCACATCCCCTCCATCGAAGTGGCGAAGCCGTCAAAAAGGAATGAATGAGATGAATTTCCCTTTGAATTGGGAGTTTCTGCAATGGCACTTGAGCCCGGTGGCGCTCCAGCTGGGGCCTTTGGCCGTCAGATGGTACGGACTGATGTATGCGGTCGCCTTCGGGGTGAGCTATTACCTGGTCGCCTATCGACTCAAGTCCGAAGACTGGGCCGACATTCGCCGTTCCCACATCGACGATGCACTGACATGGATGGTGGTTGGCGTCCTTCTAGGTGGCCGACTTGGGTATGTCCTTTTCTATGGCTGGTCGTACTTCTCCCTGCATCCCCTTGAGATCGTCTTTCCTTTTCGGATCGATGGCGGATTGCGCTTCATCGGAATATCCGGGATGTCCTACCATGGCGGCCTGATCGGATTCACCGTCGCCGTACTGCTCTTCTGCAAACGCCGAGGACTGTCGCCGGCTCGTTTCGCCGATCTCATCGTTCCGGCGATCCCGCTCGGATACGCATTCGGTCGCGTCGGAAATTTCATCAACGGGGAGCTGTGGGGACGAATCGCTTCGATTCCATGGGCCATGCGATTTCCGATGGACCCTGCCGGCGACGCGGCACGGGGGATGCTTCCTCCGTTGCGCCACCCCAGCCAGCTCTACGAGGCCGCAGGCGAGGGCCTGCTTCTCTGGATCATCCTCTGGACGTTCCGCAACCACTCCTTTTTCAGGGGGCGAACGCTGGCGGCCTACCTGGTCGGATACGGTGCCATACGGTTCCTGATCGAATACACGCGGGAACCCGATGCGCAGTTGGGGCTCGTGCTCGGCCCCTTCAGCATGGGACAGATCCTGTGCACCGCGATGGCGACGATCGGAATGGCGTTGTTCCTCGCTTCCGGCCGGAAGCGTCCTCTCGCGTGAGTGAAGGATGGGGGCGTTTCTCCCCCATCCTCGGCGCGAATCAGCGCGGAGAAATCGCCGCGTCGATGTAGTGGGCCTGCTGATCCAGGGACATGGTGATGAACGGGCTCTGCCAACCGCCGGCGCGCACGATGACGTGCGCCCAGTTCAACAGCTCCCGATTGGCAGCCACGGCTCCCGCGTCGCTCTTGCTGGCCCGAACGGCGATCTCGTGGATCTTCCTGTACAGTTCGGCGCTGCCGAGCGTCACGGAAAGAGTGTGCCCGTCGTTCTTCATGAAGCTGCGGACGACCGCTTCGACGACGACCGTCTTCGTCGCCTCGTCTTCGCCCGGAACTTCGAGACAAAGGTCGACGGGAGCGCCGCAGGAGAAACGCGACAGATCCAGCGATTTCAAGGAGGCGAGGATGTGCCCGTAGCTTCGATCGTTCGTCGCCGGTGGAGGCGCATTGTTCTGGGCGAGCGGATCGTTGAAGCGACGGTCCGCCGAAGCGGTGGTGCCCTGCCCCATGAGCGTATACGCCGCGAAGGTGCCGAGACCGGGCGTGAACACGACCGTGATGGGCTCGTCCTTGCTGTTGGGCTTGAGCGGAGGACCGAAGTAGCCGCCCGCCATCCGCAGTTGCGCGCTGCGCTCCGGGTCGACACGCTCGCTCGACTTTTCTCGATAGACTCTGTCGCCGATCTTCTTGGCCCTCTCCAACGACTTGGCGAAGCAGTCGACGACCATCTTCGCGATCTTGTCCGCTTCCGGATCGCTGGTCCCGTACTTGGGGCTGTTGTTCAGGAAGTTCTTGCGGATGCTGTCGTAGAGATCCTGGAGCTTCTTGTCCACCGGCTTCCCGTTGTCGTCCTGCGGCGCCGTGAAGTTGTACCGGTACGCGGCCAGCACGTCCTTCAATTCGTAGGTGCGCAGATCGAACACCCATTTCTTGATCGCGGCGATGCTGTTCACCATGTTGGGCATCCCCGACAAGACGGTGCCGGCGACGGAGAACCGGCAGCCACCCCAGGACTTGTCGCGTCCGCGCTCGAGGCACGAACCCAGGAACGCCGACATCAACGGCGCCGGAGTGGCGTACTCGTCGAGCAGGTAGTAGTTGTACATCGCCACGGCGTTCTGGAAGACGATGAAGTCCATGGTGGACTGGAGCGCCAGCAGGAGATCCTTGTAGCTTTTGACAGGAAGTGTCCGATAGGTGCGTTTTCCGCCCTTGAGCTGCATGGGATTGGCGTCGAGCGTGCAGCCCTCGTTCAGGGCGCTCTCCACGACCGGCAGTCCGTTGATCATGTTGAACGTCCAGTCGCCCTGGCCGTTCAGGATCGGCTCCCAACAGCCATCGACGCAGTAGTCGTAGGCCAGCTTGGTCGCCTCGGCCTTGCCGACCGTGTCGTCGTCGAGCAGGGACTGGAGGAAGCCGGGGATGATCACGTCGTCGTTGAGGATCGAAGGAAGATTCCCCGTCCGCGCGATGGACGCGGCGGTCCGCTCGACCAGCTTCGCCGGACTGCCCTTGTGCAGCCGCACGTACAGACCCGGCGTCGGCAGGTTGACGTTCGCCCACGCCTGGAGAAGCACGTAGGTGCAGTCGACGGTGGCGTCGTCGCCCTTGGCATCCTTGCCGCCGATCACCACGTTCTGGAGGAACTGGTTCACGTTGCCCCGCTGGTCGTTGTACCAGCGGCTGGTCCCCATGCTGACCCCGAAATCGACGTGGTCCTGGTCGATGAGATGGTCCGTCGTGAGATTGAGCGGTCCGGAGAGCTTGATCACCAGGCACTCGACCAGTTCGACCGCCCTCGCCAGATCCGCCGCGCTCGGATTCCTGGGAAGATACGGCTGCAATGTCTGATCCAGGCGGCCGAGTGACAGTAGATCCATGCCGGAGCGGATGCCGATCTGGAGGAACAGGACGCTCTGGACCGCCTCGTGGAAGGTCTCCGCGGGTTCCATGGGAACCTTGCGACAGATTCTGGCAATCTCGAGCAGTTCCCGACGGCGGTTCGGATCCCGCTCCGCCTTGGCTTCCTTGTCGGCCAGGGCGGCGTAGCGTCCGGCGTATTCGACGACGGCTTCGCAGCTCACGATCACGGCGTGGTAGAAGTCGATCTTGCCCTGCAGGTACGCCTTCCGCTTCGCGGGATCGACGCCATTTTTCGTCTTCGCCAGATCCACGATCTCCTTCTCGACCTCGGGAATGCGCTTTCGGCACAGATCGAGGATCGCGCGCATGCCGCCTTTCATCAGGCGGTTGTAGTCGACGGAGTTGTGGCCCTGCACCGAGAATTCCGAACGATTGGCGAGGCTCGCCATGTGCCGCTCGTCGTCGTCAAGGTAGTCGGGAAAGACCTTGCCCAAGCCGTTGGAACCCATCGGCAACACGCCGACGATCAGCTCCCCTGGAAGGATCCGGTAGGAATTCGTCCGCTTGGACTGCTTCGGATCGCTCAACGCCTCCAGCACGGCCTGGATGCCCCGCGCCCTTCTCACGATGACGGGATCCAGCTTCTTCTGGCCAGGCCGGAGCTTGGACAGGTCGGGAAGCAGGCTCTTGTCGAGCCAGTCGTCCTTCCGATTCTCGCGAGCGCGGTTCCACAGAAGTTCGCGCAGATTCCGGGTTCTCTCGGTCATCGCTTCCGGCAGGGAAAGGGCCGGTGCCGTCTGGGGCGTCTTCGCCATGGTTGTGCTGCTTTCTGGTCTATTCGCGGGTTATTGGAGGACCGAAGCGTGGAGTCCGCCTCGCTGGAAGAAATCACGGATTTCTCCAAGGTGCTTGGCGTCGGGAATTGACGTGTCTCCGATGGAGCACGACGATCCCAGCGCGTCGTAGTAGTGAGGCGTCCCGCCGTGGAACGGGAGCAGCTGGATCTCGTGCGCTCCGCTCGCATGCATGGTCGCGGCGACGCGTTCGAGGGATTCGACGTGGTCGGTGACTCCCGCCACGACGGGCATCCGGACGATCACCCGGCTTCCCGTGCCGCCCAGGAACCGGAGATTGTCGGCGATGCGATCGGCCCCGACGGGCGAATACGCAGGCGTGGGGCGCAACCCGAACAACCAGCAGTCCACCAGTCCCGCCACGTCCGTGAAGTGCCGACGCGGCAACGCTCCGGAGGTCTCGAGCGCCGTGTGGATGCCGTGCTCGCGGCACAGGCGAAGCAAGCCGCGAAGCGCCTGCGACTGCAGAAGCGCCTCCCCCCCGCTGACCGTGAGTCCTCCGATGTCACGCACCAGATCGAGTTGAGGGTAGAGCAGAGTCCACAGATCAGAAACCGCCACGTCTCGTGTCGGCAGCGCCAACGCGCCGCTCATCCGCTTGCGGTTGGAAACAGGGCACGCATCGATGCACTTGCCGCATCGCACGCAGCGCTCCCGGTGCAGCACATGCCCCGTCTCCGAGATCTCGTGGACGCCGTGAAGACAGATCTGCTCGCAGCGTCCGCAGTTCAAGCAACGGGAAGCGAAGAAGAGAATCGGCGATTCCGCCGCTTGCGAATGCGGCGAATGGCACCATGGACAGCACAGATTGCACCCTTGCAGGAACAGGACGACCCTGTGTCCGGGACCATCGAGGCGCGACAGCCACGAGATGTCGAAATAGCGAATCTTCAGGAAACGCTCCGGGAGAATTGATCGTACCGCATGCGCGATCAGGCCGCGCATTTCCTGAATTGTAGCAAGGAAACCGCGAGCCATGCAACGGGTATCTCGGCAATCTGTCGGCGTTGCGACATTGATCCGTTCGGCCACATCGATGGTCCCGGAGATGCGCCTTCCATGCATGATGCGATGCGCCCACCTCACTTTGACAAAAGCGCAATACCGCCCGGAAGAAAGCTCCGATAAAAGCCCCGAACGGCACGTAGCATACTCTGCAGGGCCGGAGCAGATCCGTCTCGCGTCCACGATGGAGAACTCGTGGCGCGATACACGCTCGCGCCCTCCGCTTCCGGCGCATGGAACCTGGACTTCGCGAATCGCCCCGAAGGACGATTCCTGGCCGTCCTCGAATCCGACAAATCGCGCTACTCCACCCAGTTCGTCGATCTGCGCTGATTCCCGATCCCCACCTCTCCCGGCCTTGTCGAAAGCGAGGCAGGGAGAGGGTTCGCCCGGATGCTTCGGACTCTCGTCAGCCTTGTCGATTCAAGGAACGAGGAAGCTCGACACCCCCGACGCGCTCCTCGCGAGATAGAGGCATCGCGGGTGGCCATCGAACGCGAACTCGCCGTCCACTGGAAAGCCCACACCTCCTCGGTGGCAAAGTACCCGCGACAGGGATCGAACCTGTGGCCTACGGTTTAGGAAACCGTCGCTCTATCCAACTGAGCTACGCGAGCAGACGAGACGCTTCCGGGGCCCACTCGTGGCAAGCCGGAAGAGCTCAAGGGGTTCCAATGTAGCACAGAAGGCGCGCACCTTGCATGGTGCCGCCTCCGCGCTTCGCCCGTGGCAGGACTGACTTGCGACTCCGAGTCCGGACCTTCCGAGAATCAGGGAGTCGTCGTTTTCTGTCCGTTGATGCGGTGGGCGTCGAATTCCACCGACAGCGACTTGTTCTGGAGCTTGATGGCCCCGGCGGGGACGGCCTCGTTCGACCGGTCGACACGGGAGCCTTCGACACCCGAGGGCGTGGTGGCGAACAGCTTCAGATCGATGGATTCGCCCATCTTCTTGTAACCTGCGGCGTCGGGATGGAGGCCGTCGTTCTGGTTGGTCGCGACACCCAGTTTCGTGGTGTCCGTCGAGCTCCGCATCGCCTTGTCGAAGTCGACCACCGCGTCGAAGTTGCCAGGAGTGCGGACCCACTTGTTGATGGTGTTCCGGCAGCTCTCGCTGTTGACGTTGTAGTAGCCGTTGCCGCCGAAAGGCATGATGGTCGCGCCGTAGACCTTGTAGTTCCTGGCATGGGCATCGGCGACGAACTTCTTGTAGGCGTTGATGAGGTTGTTGGACGTGGTGGTGGCCGCCGCCGCGGAGCCGACGCCGCCGAGATCGTTCACGCCTTCGGAGATGATGATCCAGCGCACGCCTCTCTGGTCGAGGATGTCGCGCTGGTAGCGACTGGTCCCGGTCGGCCCCAGGCCGCCCGAGAGCACGCAATTTCCACCGATGCCCAGGTTGAGGACCCCGACCTCCTGCGTGCCGGCATTCTTGAGCAAGGCCTCCGAGAAGATGTCGGGCCAGCGATTCTGCATGTCGGTGGTCGAGCCGCGTCCGTCGGCGATCGAGTTGGCGAGGATCGCGACCGCTCCCGCGTCGCCGGGTGCGCGCACATCGATCGTATTGATGACGTACCAGTGCTCCGTGCTGGTGGATGCGCTCAGATCGGCCGATGTGGTCTTGTCGCCGGTGGCGATGTACGACGTCGTACGAGATCCGGGATGCCCCGTGACGGATGTCGAAGTCGTGCCGAAGTAGATCGTGATGGCGACGTCCATTCGCGGTGTCAGCTTGAAGGCGATGGGGTCCGAGAAGACGGAAGAGCTGGCGTTCATCGTGACCGAAGGCGTGCCATTGAACGTCAACTCCTCGAGGGTCGCGGTATTGATGGTGCCCTTCCCCGTCGAGGCGGCGATCTTCACGGATTTGACCGTCGTGGCGCTGGTGCTGAAATCGTTGGAGAGCTTCAGCCGCAAGGTGTCTCCACCGATGGAAACTCTGACCACTTGGCGAAGAGTGTTGTTGGACAGCCCCGGAGAAGGAGGATTGTTGGCTGTTTCGACGAGTTGCGGCCCCGTGGTCCAGGTTCCCACCCATCGCGTGGAATCGGAAGCGGCGATGGAGGATGTCGCAAGCGAAAGGAATAGAGCGATGGCGAGCACGGATCGACCGTTCATGTTGCGTCCTGGATCTTCGTGGGTACGACAAGCCTGCATCGTCCGGTATTTCGTCGATTCGAACAATACCAGAGCGGAGCGATCCTCGAGGGCATCGCTCTTCCCCCCCAAGATGCGCGACGACGGCGCCGATCGCCCCGCATTCCATGCGCCAGCCCTGGTGGTTTTGACAACATGACCAGCCACCCCGTCATCAAGCCAGGAATGGAACGTTCTCGCGACGATGGCATCTTTCCTGTCCATGGACCCTGATTTCAAGCGTCGCATACTGGAGTCGTTCAAGACCATCCTCGAGGAGCGGTGCGCGACGGCCGAGCACGAGCTGGCGGAATTGGACGAGGCGGCCGCGAACGAGACGAAGAGCAGCGCCGGCGACAAGTACGAGACCGCGCGCGAAATGTTCTCGCAGGCCCGCGATCTGCAACGCCGCATCCGCGACGAAGCCGAAGCCGGACTCGCCTGGATCGCGCGACAGGATCCGTCCGTGGCGCACGCGGTCTGCGGCCCTGGCGCCCTCGTGGAAACCTCGCAGGGATGGTTCCTCCTGGCTCCCCTCCCCCTGTCCGTCCAGGTCGACGGCTCCTCGATCCAAGGCGTATCCACCCAAAGCCCGCTGGGACTCGCCCTGAAAGGCGCGCGCCCCGACGACCGACCGCTCTTCCGGGAACGCCCCATGGAGATCCGCCGGATTCTCTGAGCTCTAGCGATCCGGGACGGCGACTCTAGGCGGGCGGATTCCGCGAAGCGACGCGCTCTTCGGAAGGAGTGCGTCCCCAGGCCTCCTTGGCCACGCGGTTGAAATGGGGGATGTTGCCGTATCCGACCTTGTAGGCGATCTCGGCGATCCCCAGGTCGCTGACGGCGAGAAGCCGACGCGCCTCGGTCAGGCGGATGCGGTTGAGCACCGCCTTGAACGGCTCGCCGAACGCCTTGCGCACTTCGGCCGAGGCGGTGTCCTCGCTCGCCCCGATCTCGCGTCCGAGCTGTTCCAGGCTCAGATCGGGCATCTGGTAGTGGGAGAGGAGCCAATCGCGGACAATTTCCGTCCGCGTGGGATCGAGAGCCAAGGGAACCGGAAGCGATCGCGGACGCGGCTCGGAGCGCACGGGACGCCGCAGGAAGCTCGCGGCGAACGCAAGCAGGGAAAGCGGGAACAGCCACCATCCCCAGACGCGGGATCCGCCGGATCCTGTCGCGCGGATGGCCTTCAAGCGCACCACGTCGTGCGCCCCTGGATTGACGCTTTCGCCCGCTTCGACGGCCAGCGCCGTCACTCGATCCAGATACCGCTGTTCAGGATCCATCGCGTGCCCGGTCACACGGAACCACCACGCGGGCACGGCGAACCGCGACAAGGGAAGGGGCGTGCGCGTCATCTCGAGAGCGGGGCTGCGTTCGATCTGGACATAGCGGCGGGACAAGGGCTTGCCGGGGCGGGTGTACCCGGGCTCGTCGACCAGCAGGATCACGCGAAGGGCGACCCCCGCATCGGACTCCCAATCCATTTCGAGGGAATCGAACCGCGACAGATCCCAGAAGCACCCTTGCGGCGCATCGAAGAGAAGCCCCACGAAGGACGCGCCTTCCTCGCGTTCCGCAATCGCCCATTCGAAGCGCAGTCGGCCCGGCAGGGAATCCAGTTTCACGCTCGAGAGCCCGCCTTCGTCGGCGTCGGAATACGTGGCGACCTTCGCGCCTGCCACGGGCCAGATCGGCAACGACGAGCGCGGCACCGGCAGAAGCAGGAGGGCGCAGGCGGCGACCAGCAGAAGACCTGCGAAAAGACGAAGAATCAGACGGTGCATGCGTGCGCTCAAGATAGGTCGTCGTGGTACCACGTCCCTTGCGCCATCGCTCGCGGAAGTGGTGGGGGAAGTCTCCCCCTGGCCTCCACCTCGGCGCCCTTTCCATCTATGACCGATTGGATCGCCAAGGTTCCGTCCACCCCCTCTGCGGGGACACCCCGCAACGCCCCGAGCACCCGTCTTTCCTAAGTTGGAGCCCTATGCAGGACCTGACCAAGCTCTGGAGCCGCGGCATCGCCGAAATCACACCCTACGTTCCTGGAGAGCAGCCCCAGGGCGAGGGCTGGATCAAGCTCAACACCAACGAGAACCCCTACCCGCCCTCGCCCAGGGCGGTCGCGGCCATGATGACGGCAGGGCAGGCCCGCATGCCGCTCTACCCCGATCCACGCAGCATGGAGCTGCGGCAAGCCCTGTCGAATCGTTTCGGAGTGCCCGTGGAAGGAACCTTCGTGGGAAACGGCTCCGACGAGATCCTTGCCATGGCCTTCCGCGCCTTCTTCCAGCGCGATGGCGAGCTTCTCTTCCCCGACGTCACCTATTCCTTCTATCCCGTCTACGCGCGCTTCTGGGACATCCCCTTCCGCATGGTCCCGCTGCGGAGCGACTATTCGATCGCCCCCGAAGATTACACGGGCTCCGCTTCGGGAATCATCTTTCCCAATCCCAACGCGCCCACGGCGATGCCTCTCGCCCGTTCGAGCGTGCAAGCGCTCGCCGAGGCCCACCCCGAATGCGTCGTGCTGGTGGACGAAGCCTACGTGGACTTCGGTGCCGAATCGGCCATTCCCCTGCTGGAACGCTGCCCCAACATCGTCGTCGTCCAGACCCTTTCGAAATCGTGGTCCCTCGCCGGATTGCGCGTCGGTTTCGCGATCGCCCACCCCACGCTGATTTCCGCCCTCGAGCGCGTGCGCGACTCCTTCAATTCGTACACCGTCGACCGTATCGCCCAAATCGGCGCCGCCGCGGCTCTTTCCGACGATGCCTGGTTTCGGGAAACCACCGCCAAGATCGTGGCTACGCGGAATTTGTTCGTCGAGGATCTGAAGTCTCTGGGATTCGATGTTCTGCCTTCGGCAGCGAATTTCGTATTCGCGGCGCACCCGAAATGGAGCGCGAAGGAATTGTTGGAACGTCTCAGGGAACACAAGATCCTTGTGCGCGCATTCCATGGTCCTCGCTTGGAACGCCATGCCCGGATTTCCATCGGAACAGACGTCCAAATGAAACAACTCGTGGATGTGTTGCGCGCACTCTAGAAGCTGCTCAGGCAAGACGTCCATATGCCTTAGCCACACATCTGGATGCATGAAAAAGAAAACCCCGCCTCGGCCATTGCCGAAGCGGGGTTTAGCATGCACCAGGGGCAAAAGCCCCGAACCCGCAATTAGCGGATCGGATTCTTGGCAGCGGGGCCGCGCATGAACACGGGAGGCTCGACGAAGGCGCCGTCGGCATTCACCTGACGATTCTTCTTGATGGAATCATCCCAGCGATAGACGTTCTTGACCTTGGCGGGACCGGCGGAACCGCGCTTCTTGCGGCCCTTCACGGCAGCCAGGATGGCGGGGAGGCGATCGGCGGAAATCGTCTTGACGGCCTCGATGACCTCGGAGCGCAGGTTTTCGTACTTCTCGACGTTCTTCTTCTCTTCAGCCTTCTTGCGTGCAGCAACGGCAAGGCGTTCCAATTCGTCCTGGCTGAGATTCTCGAGATCGATCATTATTCTCTCCCTGGCGGGGATAATCCCGCTCCTGTTTGGTGGAAATCGCTTGCATCCAGAAGAAGCCTTGGCGGGAACACGCGCGAGCGCAAGTATTACAAGCCATGGTTCTTCACCGGCAATCAACCGATGACGGAATTCAATATATCAAGATCATTTCTCGGAATGCAAGTGGTTATTTCTCGGAACCCTGTTTCTGTTTCGTCATGGGATGTCTTTAGGATGTCTTGCACACCATCCTCGCGACTCTTTTTTGAAGAATACGTCCCATTCAATGCCGTGATCGGCGGACGTGTTCCCATTGCATGAAGCGCATATTCGCAGACATATCAAGAACATCACGAATCCGAATCAGCACCGATTTTCCCGCAATGCACATGTGAAAGCCCGACAACGAGACGTCCTCCCAAGGGTTACTTTTACGGGCCTCATGACCGAATTGCATCGCATCGAAGTCGCCGTCCGCCCGCCCCTGCGGGATTCTCTCGCCGCCCGTCTGGCCACGCAGTTGGCCGAGGATGCCGGCATTCCCGTCGCGTCGGTGCGCACGCTGCGGGTCTACACGCTGGAAGGCGAATTCTCCGCGGCCGAGCTCGAACGCGCCACCGCGCGCCTCTTCGCCGATCCCGTCTCCGAACTCGAGGCCCTGGACGCCCCTCTGGTGGACCGCGTCCTGCCCGCCTTCTCCCATCTGTTCGAAGTCGGTTTCCGTCCTGGCGTGACCGACAACGCGGGTCGCACCGCCGCCGAAGGACTCGCCGAACTTCTTGGCCGTCCCTCCGGATCGTTCAAGGTCTTCGGATCCTTGCAGATCGCCATCGAGGATCTCGCCGAAGCCGACGTGGAAAAAGCCCGCGCATCGCTCCACAACGCCCTCATCGAGGACTGCACCGTGGTCGCGGCATCGGACTGGAAGACCGGGACGCGCATTCCCGCCCGTTCGCGCGCCGTCACGAGCACGCACGAGCCGCGCACCGGCACGATCATCCTTCCCGACGACGACGCGGCCCTGATCGACATCTCCCGCAAGATGGTCCTCGCGCTCACGCTCGACGAGATGCGCTGCATCCGCGACCACTTCCTGGATCCGGACACGCTGGCCAAGCGCAGGGAACTCGGCCTGCCTTCCGATCCCACCGACATCGAACTCGAAGTGATCGCCCAGACCTGGAGCGAGCACTGCAAGCACAAGATCTTCGGCGCCCGCTTCGTCTACGACGAAAACGGGAAGACGCGCGAGATCGAATCGCTCTTCAAGACCTGCGTGCGCGCCACCACGATGGAGCTCATGCCCACGCGCCCCGATCTCATTTCGGTGTTCACCGACAACGCGGGCGTCTTCCGGTTCGACGACGACCACTTCGTCACGATCAAGGCCGAAACGCACAACAGCCCCTCCGCGCTCGACCCCTACGGCGGCGCGATGACAGGAATCGTCGGCGTCAACCGCGACATCCTGGGCACGGGCAAGGGCTGCCGTCCGGTGTTCAACACGGACGTGTTCTGCTTCGCGCCGCCCGACTGGTCCAAGCCCCTCCCGCCGCGCCTCATGCACCCCAAGCGCCTTCTGCGCGGCGTGCACCGCGGCGTGAAGGACGGCGGCAACGAATCGGGCATTCCCACCGTCAACGGCTCCATCGTCTTCCACGAGCGCTTCCTCGGAAAGCCCCTGGTGTTCTGCGGCACGGGCGGCCTCATGCCCGCGACGCTCCCCGACGAGAACGGCACGATCGAAGACTCCTCCCTCAAGACCGTCAAGGCGGGCGACCGCATCGTGATGGTGGGAGGACGCATCGGCAAGGACGGCATCCACGGCGCGACCTTCAGCTCGGAGGCGCTCACCGAGGCTTCGCCCGTTTCGGCCGTCCAGATCGGCGACCCCATCACCCAGAAGAAGATGATCGACTTCCTGCTGGAAGCGCGCGATCTGGGGCTCTACAGCGCCCTCACCGACAACGGCGCAGGCGGCCTCTCCTCTTCGATCGGCGAGATGGCCAAGGATTGCGACGGCGCCACGGTCGAACTCGACCGCGCTCCTCTGAAGTACGCGGGCCTCGACCCGTGGGAGATCTTCGTCTCCGAAGCGCAGGAGCGCATGAGCGTCGCCGTGCCCGAGCGCCACATGGAAGCCTTCCTGGATCTCTCGCGGCGACGCGGCGTCGAGAGCACCGACCTCGGCGCCTTCGACGACTCCGGATTCCTCACCCTGAAGTTCCGGGGCGAGGTCGTCGGCAAGCTCTCCATGGAGTTCCTCCACGAGGGGCTGCCGGAACTTGTCATTCCGGCCAAGTGGGTTCCGCCCGCCAACCCCGAGCCCCGCTCGCTTCCCGGCGACGCCCGCGGCGACCTGCTCGACCTGCTCGGCGCCTGGAACATCTGCTCCAAGGAACCGTGGGTCCGCCAGTACGACCACGAGGTCCAGGGACAGTCCGTCGTCAAGCCGTTCACGGGCGCCAGGAACGACGGCCCCTCCGACGCCGCCGTCCTGCAGCCTGTCCCGCATTCGGCGAAGGGTCTCGCCGTCGCGCACGGCATCGCGCCCCGCTACGCCGACATCGACGCGGAAGCGATGACCGAAGCGTCCATCGACGAGGCGCTGCGCAACCTGGTGGCCGTGGGCGCCGATCCCTCCACCGGAGTCGCGCTCGACAATTTCTGCTGGCCCGACCCCGTCGAAAGCGAATCGAATCCGGACGGAGCCTTCAAGGCCGCCGCGCTGGTGCGCTCCAACGAGGCGCTGCGCCGCGTGTGCATCGCCTACGGCCTGCCCCTCGTGTCGGGCAAGGACTCGATGAAGAACGACTACGGCGCGGGCAAGGATCGCATCTCGGTCCCGCCCACGCTCCTCGTCACCGCGCTCGCCACGCTCCCGGACGTCAAGAAGTCCGTCACCCTCGACGCCAAGGAGGCCGGCGACGTCGTGTACGTCCTGGGCCTCACGCGCGACGAATGCGGCGCTTCCGAGTGGTACTCCCTGCACGGATCGCTCGGCAACAACGTGCCCCGCCTGCACGACGCGGCGAAGACCCTCGCCCTCTACACGGCCCTCCACAAGGCGATGCTCGCGAGCCTCGTGCGCAGCGCGCACGACTGCTCGGACGGCGGCCTCGGCGTGGCTCTCGCCGAGACCGCGATGGCCGGACGCCTGGGTCTCGACGCCTCCCTCGACGCGGTTCCCGCGCAGGACGTCTCCGACTCCCGCCGCCTCCTGTGGTCGGAATCGCTCGGCCGCCTCGTGGTCACGGTCTCCCCCACCAGGACGGCCGCCTTCGAAACCGCCATGGCGGGCCATCCGTTCGCGCGCATCGGACACATCGTGTCCACGCCGCGCATCTCGATCACGCACAAGGACGCGACCGTGCTGGATGTCTCCGTCGACGAATGCGTGACCGCCTGGAAGGCCCCCTTCCAGGCTTGAGGCGCATTCAGACAGAAAGTGTCACCCCAGCGTGAAGTAGAAGGTGGCGCCCTTGTCCACGTCGCCTTGCGCCCAGATGCGCCCACCGTGCCGCTGCACCACGCGCCGCACCGTGGCGAGGCCGATCCCGTTGCCGGGGAACTCTTCGGTCGTATGCATGCGGCGGAATGGCTCGAAGAGGTGGTTGCTGTGGGCCATGTCGAATCCTGCACCGTTGTCGCGCACGAACCAGACGCGGTCGAAATCCTGGACGAAGGAACCGATCTCGATTCGGGGAGAGTCCTTTCGCGACGAATACTTGATCGCATTGTCGATCAGGTTGTTCCACAAGGGAGCGATGAGCGCGTAGTCGGCGATCACGTCGGGAAGATCTCCGATCACCCACTCGATCTCGGGATGGCTCTCGATCTGTGGACCGCAGATCGACGCCACGACCTGCGCCATGGATATCGTCGTGCGCTCCAGTGATTTCGTCGTGATGCGGGAGAGATGAAGGAGGCTGTCGATGATCTCCCCCATGTGGGCGCTGGCCGCACGGATACGATCGAGATAATCCTGATGCTCCGGATCCAGCGTTGCTCCGATGTCCTCCGTCAAGGCCTGTGCGAAGCCGTTGATGCCCCGCAACGGCGTCCGCAGATCATGCGATACGGAATAGGCGAACGTTTCCAGCTCCTTGTTCGCATGCGTCAGATCGGCCGTCCTCTCCTGCACCTTCCGCTCGAGCTCGTCCTTGGAGCGTTCGAGGAAACGTCGAGCCTCGACCCGCTCCGTGACATCCCGCACCACGGTGACGATGCAAGTCCGACCCTCGGTGGGAAGCGGAGCCATGGAGTACTCGGCATCGAATTCCACCCCGGGAAATGGCTTGCGGGCGCGAAATTCCCGGACATCGGTCAAACCTTCGAGCACACGCTTCCACAGATCGCGTCGCTGGATTTCGGCGAGCGATTCCGGAGCGCAGAGATCGACGGCGGAAATACGCGGAAGATCGACGCCTCGTAGCTCGTAGAGGCGGAATCCCGCCTTGTTCATGAATTCGATCCTGCCATCCACCCCAAAAACCGTCACGGCGTCGGACAACGCGTCGAACAGATCGCGAAGGCCCGCCTCGGAAGCGCGCAGCACGGCCTCCGACTCCGCGAGCTTTCGGCGCGAACGCCGCACGCGCCGCAGAGCCTCCAAAAGCCCCAGAGCCATCGAGACCAGAAGAAGGATCGCGATCGCCGCCGCCATCGTCTGGACGGGGTAGGCCTTCCAGATCGGAACGGGCGCACCGAGGATGGTGCTGCCCGGAGGCAGGCGGTCGGCCGGGATGCCGAACCGCTCCATCGCGTCGTGGCGGAACGTGGGGAACACGGACTCGTCTTCCTGCACGGGGATGCGGTCGGGATCCTCTCCGGACAGAATTCGTCGTACAATGCGCCCGGCCTGCAGCCCATGCCGCATGCCGTGGTTGCAGTCGCCGCCGACCATGCCCGCCGAGAGATAGGACGCCTGGTGGGTGAAGAACGGAACGGGCGACTCCCGGACGAGCGCCGCGACATCCTCGTCGGGATCGATGTAGAGACCGTCGCGGTCGCGGAAAAGTTCGGACCAGTAGACGACGGAGCCAAGTTGCAACGAAAGCACGACGCGCCGTATATCGCCCCAGGAGGGCGTTCCTGCCGAATCGAGGAAATGGAAATCCAGGCCGTCCCCTTTGGCTCTGGCCAGAGAATCCAACCGTCGCCGGTTCCCCGTGCCGGTGGCCGACGACTCCGTCACGACCCAGACATCGTGCGTCTCGGGCAGGAGCCGCGTGATGAGGTCGGCCGTTTCGAACATGCGGTTCCACTGGCTCACGCCCGTGTATCCCTTGCGGCCTGCGATCATCGCCGCCTGGTAGGTGTTGATGCCACAGAACACCACGGGAATGCCGGGGAAGAGCGAATCCCTCCAGGTGAACAGGAACTGGAGCGCGTAATCGTCCGAAGCGACGATCACCTTGGGGAGATTGCGCCGGTACTTGTATTCGAATAACCTGGCGAAAACGGTATCCACATGCGGACTCTCGAAGCGCTTGGAATCGAGGTATTCGACGGCCAATTGCTCGTGCGGTCCCATGCCATCGCGAACCCCGGCCAGAACCGCATCGGACCAGCCCAATCCCGGATGGTACGAGTTGATGAACAACACGTCGGGCCCAGGAGCCGAAGCGTATCCCTCGACGAAAAGAGAAGCAACCAGGGATAGGATGATCCATATGCGCGACGGGTACATATCCTACCAATTCTACCACCCAGGAAACCGTATTTGTGACCAACACGGCCCGGAAAGCGAAGATCATCGATGAATATTTTCAGGAAGCACGCCCTCCGGTTTTGATAGATTGAGCCCCCCTATGTCAGAAGCTCACGGATCCGAAACTCACGAATGGCTGTTCTGCGTCGAGCGCTACCGCAATGCGGAAGCGAGCCACGACGCCGACGACTACATGGTCGACGGCTTCATCCTGTTCCGCATCCCTCTTCCCGACGACCTCGAACGCGCCAAGCTCGAACCCGAGATGAAATCGCTGATCCTGAAGATCCAGGCTCCCGAGAACGAGAAGGAGGTCAAGGCGAACTTCCCGAAGTTCCAGAACCTGCGTGAGGAAGGGATCCTATGGTGGGCCCATCTGATGCGCCAGGACTACAAGGACAGGCTTCCACAGGACTTCCACACGAACTCCTTCACGGAAGAGGAGCTTCTGGGAATCGCGCCCGCGGAAGACCCCGACCTGCTTCCCCGCGAGATGTGGTTCGACCGGGACGGCGATCCCATCGAAGGTCCTCCGGACCGCATGATGGCCTTCCTGTATTCCTGACCTTCCCTGGAAGTCGGTCGCGATGATTCGGAACGCACCAACACGAAGGTGACTCGGCCATTCGCTTGGATCGACGGATCTTGTCCTGCAAGGCTTCCTCCTTCATGAGGCGGACATTCCAAAGACCAGCGGTCCAAGCAAGATCCCCCTTCAGCAACTCGGCCCCACCTCGCACCTCAGGCCATCTTGACCCCCGCGCCGATAGCAGCGCATCTGAAAAGCGACCACATTCGCGGACATCAGGCCCCTCTAGGAACCGCATCCATTCCTCTTCCTGCAACACGCCGTCATCAGCGTCAGATGCACAATAGGGAGAATTGCGCATAACAGTGAATGCGTACTATTATCGACAAGGGTCCCCCAGACGACCCATCCCCCCTCTCCAAGCTCTGGCCCCTATGCCCCCACTCCCTCGGATACCACCAAGGGCGCCCCCAAACACCCCGCCCTACAACATCCAGCGCCCCACGCCGATCACTCCGGACCACCAGCGGAACGACAAAATCCGTCGTACCTTCCCAACATGCCCACCCGGCACCCCCGACACCCACACCCTATTCATCACTAACAACAATTGCCCCTATCAAGCTATCACGACAAATAGATACGCTTATCCATGTCAGCCCCACACAACAATCTCTAGTCCCAACATGCCCACCACCTTCAATCACTTGTGCCCCCACCCCCCTCCAACAACAAATAACGCCCACTTCAAAACGACAATTACTCCTAATACTGTGTTAGACAAATGGATCTACTTATCTACTTACAGGTCTATCCATCAAGCTATAGTGTCTAACGAATCATCAGGCGCAATTGCTGGTGGTTGTGAGGAAAAGATCTATGCATCAAAGACAAATAATGTCCACTTCAAAACGACAATTGCTCCTAATGCTCTGTTAGTCCTAGAACAAGCAACAAAGAACAAGAACACAATATTGATTGGCCTCCGGCGGTTTTGAACTCAGCCAACTGGATTCAAAAAGAACCAATGAATGATGAACTCACAAAAAGATCATTGAATAAGCGGCCTACGGCCGCCTTCAATTCGGCAAAAAGTCTAGCTCAGCCCAAAAGGTCTGCGCGACTCGAAATACTGGGTTAGTGACACGCTCCGCGGGGAATTTCGTTTTAACTCCAATGAAAACTCAACAAATCTGAGGCATTTATGTATAGCCTAATAGTGACCGCTGATAGTGATGCGTGGAACGGTACTGTATTTGAGATTGAAGTTGGAAGAAGCCTACGTGAATATATTGATCAGGATATACAAGAAAAATTTGGATCATTTTCTGATAGCCATATCCGCAAAATAAAAAAGCTTCCTTGTATTTTTGCGTATGAATCCGGTCTAAATAGAAACCCAAAAATCGGATGGATTAAATCCATTCAACAACGCACTAGAGCAATTCGTCTCGAATACGAAATCATTGAGACCGATAACTTTCTAGATTGGGAGACCCTCGACGGCATGCTAATCGAGCTGGATATCTCGCGCTGGGAAATGCAACGAACTCATTGGACAATAAAAAACGTCGATCTTGAAAAAGTCTTGCTTCGACAGGGAATTGCGCTACCTCGTTTGCTCCAAGGGAAGCCGAAGCAAATCGATATTTCAAAGCATATTTTTGATGTATCACTTTCATTTCCTGGCGAAATTAGGCCTTATGTTGAATCTGTTGCAAAAGAACTCGAGAGACTTGTTGGACCAAACTCCTACTTTTATGACAATAACTATTTAGCACAACTTGCTCGTCCATCGCTTGATACGCTATTAATCGACATCTATTCAAATAGATCGAAGCTTATTATTGTATTTTTGTGCGCAAAATACCAAGAAAAAGATTGGTGCGGACTTGAATTCCGAGCAATACGCGAAAAGATTCTAACGAAAGAGTTTGAGACAATCATGTATATCAAAATGGATTCTGGCGAAGTAGATGGAGTCTTAAAAACCGACGGATTTATTGATGGAACAAAGTTCACAGAAAAGCAGATAGCCAAATTTATCGCCGATAGAATCGAATCAAGATCGTGATAATTCATCCGAAAACTAACAGAACTGTGCTGAACAGGCACAACGAGCCCGCCGTAAAGTCTGACTCGGCTATAGAACGGACTCGGCAGTAAAGGTCAATTCGGCAAAAAAGTGTACTCGGCCAAAGAAGGCTGGCCTATCTTCGAAAGGATGCTCCCCCATGCCATGCTCCGCGAGAACAAAAGGATCAGTGACTCGGCAGTCCGATGCCAGCTTGGCAATAAGGTGACTGCGGCGGAGCAACATAAAGGCAACTCGGCCAATGCATGCGATGCCGACTCGGCAAATGGTCAATGCGGCAGAGCAGCAAGAAGACCATTTAGGATGGGGGCTGATCGCCCCCACCTTCTAACACGCGCCATTTACATGATCGCGCCACGTTCTTGGGTGTCTGTCGCTGGCGCGCCATGTAAATCGGCATCGTTAGACCGAGAACAAGCAACAACAAACAAGAACAAATATTGATTGGCCTCCGGCGGATTGAAACTCGGCCTACTGGATTCAGAAAAGAACCAATGAATGACGAACTCATAAAAAGATCATTGAATAAGCGGCCTGCGGCCGCCTTCAATTCGGCCCAAAGATCAACTTGGCCAAAAAAGTCTGCGCGGCCTGCAAATGCCGGGTTTGCGGCAACACAAAAAAGAGATCATCAATGAATATGAAAATAATTGATCCGAAATTATACGTACTGTTCTTTCTTTGCAAGATCGCATTCTCATGCCCAACTACGATTCCGACAAAAGGGTCTCTATCGGTTACTGCATGCGACGCCAATAAAGATGTTTGTGTATCATCGTCAAAGGCTGTGCATGACTACGCAGATATTGAAGATGATTCATCAACTTTTTCAATAGCGGTACAATCGAGCCCTTGGCGAATGTATGATCCCAATGGACGGATATTACTTCTCGATGAACTTGCGAAACTTATTAGTAACGGACTCAAACCGATGCACAAAAGCGTGGTGTTAATGGCATCGTGGACAGGTGTCTCGCCAAGCGCAAATGACAGCTCAATTGCATCGAAATTGTCGTCTAGATTATCAGGATTTCCCGTTATCGGTCAAGATGGGTTTTTGTGGTTAACAAGTGACGGAAAAACCAAAACAACTCGCCAAGCATTTACAATTTACACAGGAAACTATACCAAGATCCGGAAAGGCGATGACGTTTTCGTATCCATGACTACGAGTTGGGCTATGAAAATGGAGAATGAATTTATCAAATCCCATGATCACGAAGGACTTCTTAGGGCTGGACTTGCTTGGGATGTATTTGGCTTATGCCCAGAGTACGCTTTGGATAGATTTGAAGCTGCATCAAATAACCCTGTCGCTAGATATAATTCAGCCATAATGAGACTAGATATGAATAATGCGAGCGACTCAGCAAAAGCAATCATTCACCTCCGGAACGCAATGCTGCAAGGCGATACAAAAGCTAAAGAATTACTCCAATTAATCACAAAAGCAAAATGATGATTGCCGTCGAAAGTATAATCGACTCAAATTTCGGATCCCCGCTGATCGCGGGAACCGAGCTAACGACGGCATTTGCGCGATCACGCCCGCAGTTCGGTCTTCTGGATTTCGGCGCGCCGCGTAAATCGCCACGTTAGGACCAAAACAAATTTGAGCAGCAATATTTCTCAAATGCCGGATTGATATTTTGAATACAAATAAAACAAGATTTAAAATCCGAATACTGGAAGCCGCACAAACAAATAGAATCAAATTCTCGTCATTTCGGATTTAGAATATAACGGGTGGATAAAAAAGGAATCCATATGTTCGGCCAACTGTCGCAAACGGGAATGGATTGATCATCGGGGCCGCAAGGGCATCGAGGATAGTGACCCTTACGCGTAAGGCTGGGATCGCTGATTCGTTCACGCGCGAAGGGCTACCGAATACGCGAAGCATCGACGCCCGCTCTCAAAATCTCGGCAATGGTCTCTGCGGGGCAGCGATGCTCACCGCCTCATACGAAGCGTTGCTCGATGCCCTTGGAGTCCACGTACGAAGGGCTTCGAACATTCATAAGCATCGTGGCTCGCTCTCGAAGACTCGGCGAACGACAAAAAATGTCGCGGCCACGATGCACAGTGCACCAATCGAAGCCTGGCCTGGCCCCGATATCGCTAGATTGGAAGATATGCCCACCCGTTCCCCATGCCATCGCATACTGGTCCGAAGGGACGGATTCAAGAACGAATCCTCGGCCCGACGGCTCGGCGATATGGACGTGCTTGTGAACAACGACAAACACGACATAAGGGCAATGAAGAGTTCCGAACCTTCGCCTGGAGCGAAGGTCGTCCTAACGCCTTGGTTTGCGCAATCGTGCCCGCGGTTTGGTCTTTTGGATTTTGGCACGCTACGCAAACCCAATCGTTAGACTCATGCAGGAACAAATATTGTTTGGCCTCCGGCGGATTAGCAACAAATAGATGGATTTAGAATAAGACCCATGAATGATGAACTCAAAAAAGATCATTGAATAAGCGGCCTACGGCCGCCTTTAGTTCGGCTCAAAGATGGGGAGGTAGGTCAGCAGGTCGACCGCAATCTTTTGCCCAACCAAGAAGATGCTTGCGTTACTGAACGAAAGTGAATATATTTCATTCAGGAGGTGCCCATGCACAAGACGATCACGCTGCGGCTCGAAGAATCCAAGTATGATTTAATTAGAAAATTGGCGGATTTTGAGAATCGCCCAATATCGAATTTCATTGAAACAGCAACATTTCGGTATATCCAAGCTACCGAATTCGCTGATGAATTTGAAATGGAGGAGATTCGAGCGAATACTTCTCTGAATCGCAGTTTGGCTTCTGGATTGGATGATGTCAAGAATGGCAATGGTCGTTTCCTCTGATGTACCGGATCTTCGTTACAGCAGAATTCGATAAATCTATAGCCAAAATTGCTACAACCGATAGAAAGATCATTGACAAGAAGATTTCCGAGTATATGGCTCCACAAATTAAGGCGGAGCCCCATTTTGGACCCAACATTAAGAAACTCAAAGGGTACAATCCTGATACATGGAGATATAGAATTGGGCGCTATAGACTATTCTATGTGGTCGATGACAATGCTCTAATAATTTCACTCCTTACGATTGATCAAAGAAAAGATGCATACTAAATGTTGGATCCCGCTGATTGCGGGAACCAAACAAATAGCAATGAACGCAACTGAATATGACCGCGCGGCCTATCAAGAACAAAATCAACAGCAGATACACAAATGTGGTCTGTCCGCTCGGCATAATGCCGCCAGAGGCGGCGAGCACCAATCATTCTAACGCTATCGTTTGCGCAACTCCGCCCGTGTTCTGATCATCTGGATTTTGGCGTCGCGCGCAAACCGATTCGTTAGTCCTAGAACGACCAGTAACAACCAAGAACAAATATTGATTGGCCTACGGCGGATTGAAACTCGGCCAACTGGATTCAAAAAGAACCAATGAATGACGAACTCATAAAAGAATCAATGAATACGCGGCCTCCGGCCGCCATCAATGCGTCGAAAAGACCGAATCGGCTTGTAAATACTGGGTCCTATGTTGAGAACAGGAATTCACTGGGGTTATGTTCGTATGTGAGAGGGAGGTGAGGGGCAACCTGGAAATAGATTTGAACCTTACGAGTTCGTAACTAACGGTAGCGCCCCTCACTTTCCCAG